>Ga0307379_10001236_pt1 | contig 40763 bp, 42 predicted proteins | sample UN2MG_FD_202237 | JGI IMG/M metagenome (GOLD analysis project Ga0307379, IMG submission 202237) | Soil microbial communities from Risofladan, Vaasa, Finland - UN-2 | ecosystem: Environmental > Terrestrial > Soil > Coastal area > Acid sulfate soil | place: Finland: Risofladan, Vaasa | collected...
CGCGCGCGTCGCCGTCCAGTTTCGTCAGGATCACGGCCGAGAGTTCCAGGGCGGCGTTAAACTCCTTGGCGCTCGTGACGGCATCCTGGCCGGTCATGGCGTCGCAAACGAGGTAAACCTGATGGGGTTGGACGGCCTTGGCGATGGCCCTGGCCTCATCCATCATCGCCCGGTCGATGTGCAGTCGGCCGGCGGTGTCCACAATGGCGACGTCGCAGTCCTCGCGCTTCGCCTCCGCCACCCCTCCGCGGGCAATCTTCACCGCGTCGCCGATCCCTTCGCTATAGACCGGCACGTCCACCTGGGACCCGACGACGAGGAGTTGCTCGACGGCGGCCGGGCGGTGGCAATCGCACGCGACGAGCATCGGCCGATGGCCCTGCTCCCGCACAAGCCGCGCCAGTTTCCCCGCGGTCGTCGTCTTGCCCGACCCCTGGAGCCCCGCGAGCATCACAACCATCGGCCCGGGCGACTGGTAGGGAAGACGCGCGTCCACCGGGCCCATCAGCCGGACCATCTCGTCGTGGATGACCTTGATGAAGACCTGGTCGGGGCGGAGGGTCTTCAGAACCTCCTGCCCGATGGCCTTTTCCCGGACCTGCTCAATGAAGTCGCCGGCGACCTGGTAGTTGACGTCCGCCTCCAGGAGCGCGGTGCGGACGGCGCTCAGCGCCTCCTGGACGTTGCTCTCGGTGAGTCGCCCGCGCCCGGCGAGGCTGCGGATGACGCCGCTCAACTTTTCCGTCAGGCTCTCGAACATGGCGCTCTCGGGTCCGATCCCGTTCCGCGGCGGGGAGACCCGAGTTTACCACATTCGCCCGGCCGCGCAAAGGGCGCAGAAGAGACCGCCCGGCGCGCAAAAAAACCCTCGGGGCCGGGCGACTGCTCACTCGCCTAGGCGAGGCCGGTCCCGAGGGACGTTCATCAACCGTAAGTCGGAACCCGCATGATACCTCCCGGCCGAGGGGGAAATCAAGCAAAAATTCGCCGCCGCCTCGGCAGGAGAAAAATTGCCATAACGCCAAGCGCAAGAAGCACTTATGCGCGTCTTGCCCGCGGAAACGGTTTTCCTGGCCCCTTTTCGGCAAAAAACCTGTACCCCGGCCACGCAAGCAATCGTAACCCCTTCCCAAGAGAGAGGTTACGTGGAATTTCCCCTGCGGCGGGGTGCTTTCGGTTGATTTCACCGCCCCATTCCCGTAGAAACACAGTCGCAGTCGCCCCCTGGCGCGCGAAGCGAGACGCCTGTGAACTGGACCAGCGAGACGGTTCGCAATTTCCTCACCGATCGCGGCCTTCGGGCGCGCGTCCTTCCGATGCCCCACGGCACGCACACCGCCGAGGATGCCGCCCGGGCGCTCGGAACGGATCTAAAGCACATCGCCAAGTCGCTGCTGGCGCACCTTTCGGACGGCCGGTTCGTCCTGTGCATCCTTCGCGGCGACCAGCGCCTCGACCGAAAGAAACTCTGCCGCGCCGCGGGCGCCAAACACATGAGCCTCGCCCGCGCCGACGACGTCCTCCGCGTGACCGGCTACCCCGTCGGGGCCGTCCCGCCGTTCCCCCTGAAGACCGACGTGCCCGCGTACATTGACCCCGGCGTGCTTGAAGTGGACGTGGTTTACTGCGGGGGCGGCGACACCGATGCGCTGCTCGAGGTGCCGACGGAGGAACTCGCGCGCGTCACATGTGCCGAGCCTGTGGACCTTGCGCTTGAGTAGGCGCTACCGCAGGAACCCACCGCGGCGAAGGACGTCCAGCACGAGCGCATCCACAGCAAGGTCGGTCGGGGCGGCGGCATAGCCGATGCTGCGCTCCATACAGAACGCCCGGACCTCTTCGGCATAGGCGCGTGCCGCCTCGGCCAGGCGCTCGCGCACCTCAGACGCCAAATGCACGGCCATCCGCTCGCCCGTCTCCGCGTCCTCGACCGCCAGGTCGCCTGTCCCCTCGGGCGCAAGGTCCGCCCGGTCCGCCACGTGGATGCACCACGGCTCGAAGCCGTTCGCCTGAAGGGCGAGCAGCGGCCGCTCGTACCCTGCCGGGTCGAAAAGGTCGGAGACGAGGATCGCCAGGCCGGCCCTCACGGCATGAGGAACAAATGCAGCCACGGCCGCTTCCAGGTCCGTCGGGCCGGCGGGGGAGAGGCGGCGCAAAAAGTCGAGCACCGCTAATAGATGCGTCTTGCCGCGACCTGCCGCCAGGCGCCCCCCGACGCCTTCGGCGCCGACGGCGAAGATTTCGACGCGCTCCAGGCTCGCGAGGCCCACATACCCGAGCGCCGCGACGAGGCGGCGGGCATGGTCGAACTTCGGCGGCCGGCCCGTGGCCATCGAGCCGGAGGCGTCCAGCAGAAAATAAATCGAGAGGTCCTCTTCCTGCTGACAGAGCCTGAGGACCAGCCGATCCAGCCGTCCGAAGGCAGCCCAGTCGAGGTGCCGAAAATCGTCGCCGGGCACGTAGCCGCGGTGCTCGGCGAACTCCAGACCCGGCCCGGTGCGACGTCCGGTGCGGCTGCCGGCGGACGAGCCCGCGAAGATCCGCCGTGCCACCACGCGCAGGTACTCGAGCCGCTGGAGAAACTCGGAATCAAACAGGTCGTCGGCCATGGCGCTGCCTGTCCAAGCGTGGTTGAAACCGCAGCGGTTGGCTCACGCTTCCGGTTCGGTCACGTGCGCGAGGACGTCCCGGATGACGGCATCGGGGTTGACGCCCTCGGCCTCGCCCTCGAAGTTGAGGATCAGCCGATGGCGAAGCACCGCCGGCGCCATCCGCCGCACGTCCTCGAACGCCACGTTGTACCGCCCGTCGCGCAGGGCGAGCACCTTGCCCCCGAGCACCATCGCCTGGGCCCCGCGCGGACTGGCGCCGTAGCGGACGAATTTGGCGACGGTCGGGGGGGCGCCGTCGGCCTGGGGATGCGTCGCCAGGACCAAGTCGCTCGCGTAGTCGCGGACGTGGCTCGCCACGGGGACCTCGCGCACCAGGTCCCGCATCTGGAGCAGGGCCTTGGAGTCGGCGACGCGCCAGGCGGCCGGCACGTCGGCGCCCGTCGTGCGGTCCACGATTTCCGAAAGTTCCGCCCGGTTTGGGAGCGTCATCAGGAGTTTCAGGGCGAAGCGGTCCAGTTGCGCCTCCGGCAGGGGATACGTGCCCTCCATCTCCAGCGGGTTCTGCGTCGCGAGGACGAAGAACGGCTCGGCCAGGCGGTGCGTCGTCCGGGCGACCGTCACGCTCCGCTCCTGCATCGCCTCCAGAAGCGCCGACTGCGTCTTGGGCGTCGCGCGGTTGATCTCGTCCGCGAGAATCAGGTTGCCGAACAGGGGCCCGGGGCGGAACTCCCAGTCGCGCCGGCCGTCCGGCGTCTCGACCAAGACGATCGTGCCCGTGATGTCGGCCGGCATGAGGTCCGGCGTGAACTGGATCCGCCGGAACTCCAAATCGAGCACCTGGGCCAGCGTCCGCACCAGAAGCGTCTTGCCGATGCCGGGGACGCCTTCGAGGATGACATGGCCGCCCGTCAGAAGACAGACGAGGACGCCTTCGAGGATTTCCCCGTGGCCAACGATGACGCGGCCGACCTCGCGCGTGATGGCCGCGTAGGTTTCCGTGAACTTCTCCAGCCGCTCCTGGACATCCGGCGGGATGGTCAAGGCTCACCCCCCTCCGGAATGGGTCCGGGCCGTACCGCGGTCCGCGGCCAGTCACGGGCGCCGTGGATGACACCCGTGATCCAAACGTCTTCCCCACGAAGGCCATACATGATGCGATACGCCCCGACAAGGATCTCCCGGCACGATGGGGCGCCCAGTTCGGGGATGACTCGCCCGCATAGGGGGAACTCCTGCAACCGATCGGTGGCTTCGAGCAGGCGCAACACCGTCAGCGCGGCCTGATCCACCGAATCCCTCGCGATGTACTGGGCGATCGCCTCTGCATCTTCAATCGCCGCGGGCGCCCAAGTCACCTGACCCATTTCTGGAGTCTTTTCTTGGCGGCCTCATGCGACAGGCCACGGCCCTCCCGAATCTGCCGCTCGCCGTGCTCAAACTTCTCCCGCACGTACAACGCATGAATGATGTCGTCCATGCTCGCTTCGTCCGGGAGGCTTTCAATCACTTCCTTTGCCACATCCTTGGAAACCATGCCGCTCTCCTTCTATGCACAAACCACAACCGTATTATAACCGGCCCCGGACGCAAAGCCAGCAACAGGCAAAACACCCGAGAAGACTCGGCCACAGACCCTCCCGGGCAACTTCACCGGGGATTCGCGGCACTCACCCCACCACGTTATACGCCCGGACGTGGAACGCGACGTCCAACTCCTGGGCCAGGCGGCGGACGGCCTCCAGGTCCACCCCCGGCACGGCGACGGCGGTGGCGCGGACCTCCGGAATCCTCTCCTTCGCCCGCCGGACAAACGCGCACACCGCCTCGAACGCGTTCGGAACCGTCGGCCGGCACAGCCGCTCGTACGTGGCCGCATCGGTGGCGTTCAGGCTGACGCTCACAGCATCCACAAACTCGGCGAGGTCCGGCACGATGTCGCGGCCCGTAAGCACCGACCCCTGGCCGTTCGTGTCCAGGCGCACTTTTTTCTTCCAGCGGGCCCGGACCTCCTTGCCGACCTTGCGGATTTCCTCCAGCCTGAGTGTCGGCTCGCCGAAGCCGCAGAAGACCACCTCCTCGTAGCGCTCGACGCCGGCCTCCCGGAGGGCCTTCAGCATGTCGCCGGCCGACGGCTCGCGCGCCAGCCGCAGGTCGTGCCCCTTGACGACCAGGACTCCCTCGCTCCGGGGGCAGAAGCGGCAGCGGTTGGAGCACTCGTTCGTCACGTTCACATAGAGGCTGCGGCGGATGGGATAAACGAAGCACGGGCCGGTACGCTCCAGCCGCAGGCCGAACAGGTGACAGGCGTTCCTCGTCGTAATCCGCCGCACGTCATTCTCCGTCAGACCGTACAGGCCCGCCAGGAACCGAATGACCTCGACGACGTGGGCGGGCTCGTTCGTCTTGCCGCGCATCGCCGCGGGGGCGCAATACGGCGAATCGGTTTCGACCAGCAGGCGCTCCAGGGGCACGGCCTTGGCGGCGGCACGGACCCCGTCGGCATTGGGGAACGTCACGATGCCCGAGAACGAGACGTAAAACCCCCGCGCGAGAGCCTCCTTCGCCAACTCCGCCGACCCCGTGAAACAGTGGAAGACGCCCGGCGGCATCCGGCCCTCCGCCGCGGAGTCCAGCACGGCGAGGGTGTCACCCTCGGCCTCGCGCGTGTGGACGATGAGCGGCTTGCCCAGGCGGCTCGCCAGGTGCACGCCCGACGCGAACACCTCCCGCTGGACGGGGCGCGGCGAATGCTCGTAGTGGTAGTCCAGGCCGAACTCGCCCAGCGCGACCACCTTCTCGCGCCGCGCCAACTCCTCCAGCACCGGCCAGTCCACGGCCTTGACCTTGGCGGCCTCGTGGGGATGGAACCCGACGGCGGCGTAGAGCATCGGCTCGCGTTCGGCCATTTCCACGACCCGCGCGTTGTCCTCCGGCTTCGTGCCGACGTTGATGATCGTTTCGACGCCCGCGGCCCGCGCGCGCGCAAGGACCCCCACCAGGTCCGGCTCCAGCCGGTCGAAGTGCACGTGGGCGTGGGTGTCAATCGCGGGTTCGGGCATATGATCCCTCATCGGCCGGTTGCATCGAACGCGCCGGCGTAATGGCGTATCTGGGGCCGTCGGCGGTCGTTGCCGCAAAACTCCACGGCGACGACGTCGAAGCGCACGGCCCGCTCCAGCGCCCCGTGCTGCACCAGGAACGTCTTGGCGGCCGAGATCACGCGCCGGCGCTTCGCCCGACCGACCGTCTCCTCCGGGCGGATGGCCGCGGCCTGGCCTTCCTCAAGCGTGCGGCTGCGGACCTCGACGAAGCAGACCGTCCGGGTCCGTTTCTCCAGCGTCACCAGGTCCACCTCGCCCTGGCGGAACGCGACGTTCCGCGCCAGAACCCGGTGGCCGTGCTTCTTCAAGTACCGCTCGGCGGCACGTTCCCCCGCCTCGCCGGTCGCCTGGGCCGGCGTCCGCGTGGCTGCGTCTTTGACCTGCCACGGCCAGCGCATGGCTATCCCCCTTGCCGGAAATGATTCTAGCCGCCGGCAAAGGGATGTGCAACGGACAGGCGACACTCGACCAGGGTTCGCGCGCCGACGCGCCTACTCAATAGGCGGCGGGACATTGCTTCCGGTAGCCGGACCGGAACTGAAGGCGCCGGCCCCAATCGTCGCATCGAGTTTTCGCAGTTCCGAGAACGCCTTGAGTCCGCCGTAGAGGCCGAACAGTGCAAGGAGATGGAACCCCGCGACGAGAAAATCCTGGAACACCAGGCAAAGCAGTCCGTCCAGCGCGTAAAGAACCATGCCCAGGATGAGAGCCCAGCGGTAGCGCTGCTCCGCAAGGTAGCCAAAAGCGACAAAAAGCAGCGCGACGGCAACCGCCGCGGCAAAGGTCAAGTACTTGGCCATAGGGCCGACTTGCTCCGCAAGGCCCACGCCTACTGCGCTGATCACTTGGGTAGTCCCCAAAGCCACAAGGAACCCCCACGTGCCGCCGACCAGCAGTACCACCGAATTCGCAATCGAGAGACCCGCAATCCAGTAGAACCACCGCACCCCCCCGACGAATCGTTTCTCGAGTTCGCGGCGCTTCTGCAGGTCGGCCACCTGCGCCTTGGTAAACGTTGGTTCCTCCTTGGAGGCGGCTTCCATTTCCATTGCAGGCTCCTTGCATTCCCGGGATTCGTGGGCTGGGGCCACGTCCATAAGAGTCTCCGAAGGGAACCGCGTCTGTGACCAAGCCATCATCTGTCGCCGAATCTTCGGCCGCAGGAACCAAATGAGAACAAAGACAGGGTAGCCCATCGAGAGAAGGGCTCCCACCGCCAATCCGACCCCATATGCACCCAACATCGAATTCTCGGAATAGCGCGGGTACATGCTAACCGCCCCGCTGGCGAACAGAACGCCATGCACAAGCAAGGTGACGATACCGTACAAAATGTGCAGGGTACGTCCCGACGGGCGGTGTCGGATCAACTGGATGCCCGCAACCACCACTAGGATCGGCAGGACCAGCACGACCACGCCTAGGGCAGGCCGCACCGCCCCCCACCACCCCTCAGGCGACGGTTCCTCCTGCACGGGATGCATGGCGCGCATCGCGACAGTAAGTCCGATGCATGAGGCCCAGAAGAAACCCTGCAAAATGGACAGGATGCCAATAACCGTCGGCCAAATCGGACGCGGTGCGTCTGCGTAGGAAGGCGAAACGGGACAAGGTGCCGCCAGGGGCATTCCCGTATCAGATGACGGTTGTGAAGCAGAGCCTTGTTCTGTGTCCATCATCCCCCCAGAGGAAATGCCGGGGTAGGCGGCCATTGCTCATACTATCCGTAGGCGGATGCAGGGATTCAAGCGAAAAGACCGGGCACCCTTCGGCCGGGGGCGCGAAAAATGGGATTGCAGGGGGCCGGCAACGGCGGTATAGTGTCCGGGCGAAGGTTGCCCGGTGGGCCTGAAAGGGCGGTCCCGGTGACCCTTCAGCCGAATGCCGTGAGCGGGCGTAGCTCAGTGGTAGAGCGTCACGTTGCCAACGTGAATGTCGTGGGTTCAAGTCCCATCGCCCGCTCCAGGTTGTCGTAAGCAGTCGGCTCGAGCGGCAGCCAGGACGGACCGGTCCTCTCGAGCCGACTTCTTTGTCCGATGCGATAGCGGTCCGGCGCGCCTGCCCCGATGGGGCCGGGATCGCCCGACGAAAGGATGACCATGGCCGAACCCGAGACGACCGAACCGAAGGCGGACGAGCCCGAACAAGCGACTGCGGCGACCGCCGACACCGCAAAGGAAGCCCCGGCGATGGACGTCACCGTCGAGGACGTGGGCGTCTGCAAGAAGAAACTCTCCATCACGATCCCCCGCGAGGCGATCGAGAAGAAGTTCGACGAGCGCTTCACGGAACTGGAGCGTGAGGCCGTCGTCCCCGGCTTCCGCCCCGGCCATGCGCCGCGGCGACTGGTCGAGAAGCGATTCCGCCGGGCCGTCGCCGAAGAAGTGCGTGTCGCGCTCGTGAGCGAGACGCTTACCAAGGCCCTCGAGCAGGAAAAACTGGACGTCATCGGCGAGCCGGACCTCGACCCGGAAAGCGTGACGCTGCCCGACGACGGGCCGCTTGTCTTCTCGCTGGAACTGGAGGTCCGGCCGGAGTTTACGCTGCCCGATTACGCCAGCATCCCCGTGGACGTCAAGCACCGTGAGGCCGGCGAGAAGGACGTCGAGGCGGCCCTGGAACGCCTGCGCGAGATGCACGGGACCCTGAAGCCCCTGCGCAAGGGCTCGAAGGCGAAGAAGGGCGACGCCGTGACGGCCGACGTGACACTGCGAGTGGGCGGGATGAGCATCCTGGACGGCAAGGAAGGCCGCCTGCCCGTCGCCGCCGTCGCCATCGAGGGCGTCCCCGTGCCGAACCTGGAGGAGCTGCTGGAGGGGGCGAAAGTCGGCGAGACGAAAACCGGCACGTTCAAGGTCGGCGACGATGCGACCCGCGAGGACCTGCGGGGCAAAGAAGCCGAAATCAGTCTCGTCGTCAAGGACATCAGCCGGCCGGCGCCCGCCGACGACAAGACGCTCCTCGCGCAGACGGCCTACGAGACGCTCGAGGCGCTGCGGGAGGGCTTGGCGCGGCAACTGGAGAACCAGGCTGAGACCGCCCACCGCGAGGCCCAGGAAGAGGCCGTCCGCGACTGGCTCCTGGAGAAGGTGCCTTTCGAGTTGCCCGAGGGTTTGGCCCAGCGGCACGCGGAGCGGCTGTACGCGCGGCACCTGGTGAACCTGCGATACCGCGGCGTGCCGGCCGAGGAGATCGAAAAGCAGCGCGAGGTTTTGCGCTCCAGCGCGACCGAAAACGCCACCCGCGACCTCAAACTCTTCTTCATCCTCGACTCGATCGCCAAGAAGGAGAAGATCGAGGCCACCGATGCCGAGGTGGATGCCCGCGTACGGTTCATTGCGGCCCAGTACGGGCGGCGCGACGACCACGTCCGCGAAGAGATGCGCGAGCGCGGCACGCTCGACAGCCTGCGCAGCCAGATCTGCGAGGACAAGGTGATGCGCCTGCTCCTGGAGAAGGCGAAAATCGCGGGCAAAGAATCCTCCAGCCCGAAGCCCCCCAAAGCCGAAAAGAAGTCCGCGGGCGAAGAGCCCGAGACCACCTGACGCACGCCGACGCCGGCAGACGGCGAACGAGCACCGAAAGGGGAACCGCGAGCGATGGTTTCCGACAGGCGCGAACGCCAGATCAGCGGTTTGCCCGTGCGGCCGTACGCCGCCACGATGCCACCCTATCAGCAGCAGCGGTGGCTCACCCTGGCCGACCTCCTGCTGGAGAACCGCATCATCTTCCTGGAGGGCGTCATTGACGACCACGTCGCCAACTCGGTCGTCATGAAACTCCTGTACCTCCAGAGCGAAAAGCGGAACCAGGAAATCAGCCTGTACATCAACTCGCCCGGTGGTTACGTCTCCAGCACCCTCGCCATCTACGATACCCTGCAGTTCCTCGATTCGCCTGTGGCGACGTACGCCATCGGCCTGGCGGCGAGCGGGGCGGCCCTGCTCCTGACGGGCGGCACGAAGGGCAAACGCTTCGCCCTCCCGCACGCCAAGATCATGCTCCACCAGCCGGCCGGCGAGGTGGGCGGCCAGGCGGCCGACATCGAGATCGCCGCCAAGGAAGTCCTCAAGGACAAAGAGATGCTCATCCGGCTCTTCGCCCATCACACCGGACAGGAACCCGAGAAGATCCGGCGCGAAACCGAACGCGACCGCTACCTCTCCGCCCAGGAGGCGAAGGAGTACGGCATCGTGGACGAGGTCCTCGAACACATCGAAAAACCCAAGTAGCCCCCGAAAGGGAGGGCCAGGCGTGCAACCCCGAAACGAGCTGATCCCCATCGTCGTCGAACAGACCGGCCGCGGCGAGCGGTCCTACGACATCTATAGCCGGCTGCTGAAGGACCGCATCATCTTCATCGGCGGCGATATCGAAGATGCGATGGCCAACACCATTATCGCCCAACTCCTCTTCCTCCAGAACGAAAACGCCGACGCCGACATCTCCATCTACATCAACTCGCCCGGCGGCCTGATTACGAGCGGACTGGCCATCTACGACGTCATGCAGTTCGTCGGATGCAACGTCGTCACCTACTGCCTGGGCCAGGCGGCCAGCATGGCCGCGGTCCTCCTGGCCGGCGGCACGAAAGGCAAACGCTTCGTCCTCCCCAACTCGCGCATCCTCATCCACCAGCCGATGGGCGGCGCGCGCGGCACAGCGACGGACATCGGCATCCAGGCCGAGGAAATCCTCCGCCTGCGGGCGCGACTGAACCAAATCCTCGCCCATCACACCGGCCAGCCGGTGGAGAAAATCGAGGAAGACGTGGACCGCGACCGATTCCTCGGGGCCGACGAGGCGGTGGCCTACGGCCTGGCGGACCAGATCATCCAATCCCTGCCGAAGAAGACCGCCTGACACCGGCCAGGCTGGACATCCTGGGGGGCCGCAAGGTGCCACCTCAGAAGCGGCCGGTAGAAGTGCACCCCTTCCGCCGCCCACCACGCGGCGTTCCAGAGGCGAAGACCTTCCAGTTCACCAAACGCCCGCGCGGCCGTGGGGGTGGCGAACACCCCCACGGCAACCCCGGCTTGCAGCGAGAGTGGCGCTTGGGCCTCTAAGGTGCAGTCGGTCCGACAGGCTGCGGCTCAGGCTCCAGTTGCTCCAGTGCTGCTTTGAGATTGGCCCGGGCCGCGTCATCCTTGACTTCTTCGACAGCCATTTCGAGGCGGACCTTAGCCAGCCTTTCACCAAGAATTTCCTTCAGCGTCCAAGTACATATCCTGCGTTCTGGCTCCGTCTCCCTTAAGACACTAAGCCTTGCAAGGAGCGGCTGAACGGCGGGCATGCCTATCTTGGACAAGGACTTCGCGGCCGGGTAGGCTTCGCCGCCATACCGATAGATCATACTCGGCAACTCTCTGGACTCTACATTCTTGTACCATATATTCTCCATGAGTACCGGGACCGCTTCGAGCGCCCGCAAGTCTCCAAGAAGCAAGATGGCCAGGTGCTTGGCATCGTGCCATACGCCTTCTTGCGGGAAACCGTCTTTGTCTAAAGTGGGCGCCTCGGACTTGGTTGCCGCCAACTGAATCAGATCGTTGACGAGGTTGGCGCGTTCTTGGCGGATGGCCTGGGCAACCGCTTCCCGCTCTTCCAGGCTTTGCTCCCGAAAGCCTTTGGCGTCAAAAGATTTCTCGACCGGGCCAAGCCCGAGCAAAAGCAACGAAGCACCTAATCCGATAGTCACTGCTGGCCTGAAAAGTTGCATTAGTGACTCTCCTTATGTTTAGGGATCTGGTGGCGTGTCAGGCGCCGAACCCCTCAGCCTTAGACTTCAGAAGCCGCTTCGGTTGGCAGGCGGAGGACGAACGCGGCGCCGTGGCCGGGCTCGCTCTTGAGCGTAATCCCCCCCCCGTGTTCCTCGATGATCTTCCGGGCGGCGGCCAGGCCCAGGCCCGTTCCCTTCTGGCCCTTCGTCGAGAAGAACGGTTGGAAGATCCGCTGCTGCTCCTCGTGCGGGATGCCCGGCCCGTTGTCCGCGACGACGATCCAGACCTCCGTCCGGTTGGGCGCAAGACGCGTCCGGACGTCCACCTTGCCGCTCATGGCGGGCACGGCCTCGATGGCATTCGCCAGGATGTTCAGCAGGGCGTGGTGCAGGCCGTCCGGGTCCAGAGGGATCTCCGGCAGGTCCGCATCGAGCTGTGTCGAAAGGGCGACGCGCTTTTCCGCCGCCGACGGCTGCGCCAGTTCCACCACCTCCCGCACGACGGCGTTGACGCTCGTGCGGACGCGGTTCGGCGGCGCCTCACGGCTGTAGGAGAGCATGTTCAGCACGAGTTCGTTGACGCGCCGGAGGTTTCGGCTGATGACGTCCCAGCCCTTGGCGACGGAAGGCAGTTCCTGGCGCTCCAGACCCGCCTCGACGACGTGCGACCCGCCCTGGATGCCTTGGAGAATGTTCTTGATGGTGTGCGAGAGACTGGCAACGGTGTGGCCGACCGCCGCCAGACGCTCCTGCTGGACCTGGCTGGCCATGAGGCGGGCGTTCTCGACCGCCAGCCCCGTCTGGCACCCGATGGCGGTCATCAGTTTCAGGTCCTCGGGGCCGAACTGGCCCTGGCTGACGTGGGTGTCCACGTGGATGATGCCGAGGATCTCGTCCCCGCCCCGGACCGGGACGCAGATCGCGCTTCGGATGCCGTAGTCCTGGACACTCTCCCCCTCCTCGAACCGCTGGTCCTGCATGGCGTTGGTCGAAAGGACGCCCTCGCCACGCTTCAGCACATAGTTGATAATGGTGTGGCTGACGCAGATGGGCGCGGCCTTGAAAGCCGGCGCTGCCGGGGTCGGCATGCCGACGGCCGTCTCGCCGCTCGCGTCGGCGCCCGCAGCCTGTTCGCGGCGAATCTGCTCCAGCAGTTCCTCGCGCCAGCGGATCGCCCGCGGCACCATCGCCCCCGTCCGCCTGTCCTTCAGCAGGATGAATCCCCGGTCGGCATCCACCACGTCGAACACCATGTCCAGGACGCTCGACAGCAGCCGGTCCGTGTCGTACCCGTGCGCAAGCATCTCGGCGATGCGGTAGAGCGCCCGCAGCCCCACGACGCTCGTGCGCATCTCGGCCAGGTCTTCGCCGACGGTGAACGCCAGGTCGGGCTCGCCGCTCGCGCTTTCGGTGGAAATGATGCTGGCATCCACCCGGCCTTCACTGTCCACGCGTATGGGCAGACCGCGATGGTCCACCAGGGCGCCTTCGGGCATCGGCCGGCCGACCGCCAGAATGGTGTTCCCGACGCGGACCTGGTCCCCCGCCTGAATCGGTGTTTCCTCGATGCGCACGCCGTTGACAAAAGTGCCGTTGACCGACCCCGCGTCCTTCAGGACATAACGGTCGCCGCTCACCTCGACCGTGGCGTGATGGCGGCTGATGCCGGTATCCCCCAGGCACACGCCGCACGCCGGGTCCCGGCCGATGAGCGTGCTGGCGCCATCCACCTCGAACGTCTTGCCGCGATCCGGCCCCTGAATGACTGTCAATGTAGGCATTGCGTGTTCGTTGTCCGGCGGCTCCGGTTCCCGCGATCGGCCGCGAGAAGGGGTACCCCAATCAGATACGCCGAAGAGGGCCCGACGGCCGAGGAATCCCGACGCGCCGGCTCCCCCTCGCCTTTCTCTCCGCGGCCGCACTCCACCGGGAAAACTGGACGTGCCGTGAACCGGTATCTTACCGCGCCCGGCCGACTTGTCAAGTTTTTGCGCGGCGTTCGAGGAATCCGGGCACACCGCTGGATTTGCAGACCTTGGCCTCGTTACAGTACAGTATTGTCGTAATGGCTTGTGTCGGCAGATTGGGGGAAGGTGTGGAGCGACTCTTCCAAGACGAGATCGGTTCGGTCGAAGACCTCACTAGTAGGATCGATGCTCGATATCGATCTGTCTGGACCGGGAAAACCGCGCGCGAGCAGACATCGCTTGCCAGGTACTTCTTGCCCCACGCATCGAGCAAGCCCGTCCTGTGCCCCACCCGGCCACGAGTCGTCAAGTGGTATTGCCCCTTCGCCCATCAGAACGCTTTTCCGAGCGGACACCGATATTGTGTCAACGTCTACGTGGGCTGCGCTCACGGGTGCGAATACTGCTACGCCTCCGCCTACGAACCGCCTCAGGCGAGAGCGAAGCGGAATTTCGTGAAGATGCTCCTCAAAGACATGGCGGAGCTCGAGCAGTTTGACGTGCCGCCGGCCCCGATCCATCTGTCTAACAGCACCGATCCGTTTCAGCCGCTGGAAGCCGAGGTCGGGCACACGCGGGCGACTTTGGAGCAGGTTCTCGCTCATCGCAAGCGGTTCTCGAGCGTCGTCGTCTTGACCAAGAACCCAACGTTGGCCGCGGAACCCGGCTGCATCGATCTCTTTCGCCAACTTGGACGCCTGGGGCAGGATCATCCATGCTACGCGAAGTTCACTCACACCGGGATCCCTCCGTTCCTGGTGGAAGTCAGCCTGGCATTCTGGCAAGAAGCGTCCCGCCAAGCATATGACCCTGGCGCCCCAAGCATTGTGGAACGGATGGAAGGAATCCGCCTTCTTCGCCAAGCCGGCATACCGGTCGCGCTACGGATCGATCCGTTGTTTCCTCGCGCACCGTTTCGGGACAATTCAGCCCGCACTTACAGGGACTTCGATCTTCCCGAGCCTCAGACCCTCGGCGACCTGGAGCGACTGGTCGCCTTTGCGCAGGAAGCGGGCGCCTGCCGCGTGGTTTACTCGCCTGCGAAAATCGTCCAGCCCCGCAGGCGTCCCATGTCGCGCGCGATGCGATCCATGCGATCCCTGTACGAATCCGTCGCCGCGCCGGAACACCTTATCTTCCGAGGCGGCAGTTGGCGCCTGCCGCCGCAGCGGCAATCGGCTGTTACGGCGCCGCTAGTGGATCTCTGCCGCAGGCACGGCATCTCGGCCAAGTGCTGCATGCAGAACCTGACCGAAACGCCGTAACGGGGAATCACTCCGCAACACAGAGAAAAATGGCCCCTGGGGTCATTTTTGTCGGTCAATCCGCGGCGGCGCTGGTCCGGCCTTCGGACAGGCCGTCGGCCAGGCCCTGGCCCAGGTTCAAACTGGCCACGATGCCGGCGATGAATCCGCCGACCCACTTGATGGTTTCCAGGTTGTGGCCCGCGAGGACCAGGCCGACGACGGCCACAATGCCCAGCAGGCTCAGGATCATCTTCTTGCTCTTCAGAAGTTCCGTCATGACTTGTCCGACCTCCGTTCCGTGTGGCGCCGCGCGCCACGTCGTCTGACTTGCCGCTTGCATTGGCCCGGCTCTCCCGGTCCCGGCGCGCCGGGATTCCGCCTCAGAGTTCCAGAAGCGCCGCTGCCACCTGCCGCGCAAGGTTCACCAGTTCCACCAGCGTCGCCGGCAGCAGGCGCTCCTGGCGCAGGCGCCGCTTCAGTTCCACCAGGTCCCTCTCGTCCACGACGGGCTCGAACTCGCCAAGGTTGAAAACGTCCGTCTCCACCTCGTCCAGGGGGTCGGCCCGGTCGGCGGTGCGCGCCGTTTCCTCGGCGGCCTCACCGGCGGCTTCGAGAAACTCAATCGCCGCCTGTCCCAACTTCGCTTCGGCTTCCGGCATCGCTCTCGCTCCTTTGCGCCGCATACTCACCAATCGCCTGCTCGGCCTCCGGCTCGCGGACGAACAGGCCCCTCACGAGCGCCGCCAGGCGCCCGTATTCCGCCACAAGGTCCAGCGTCTCTTCCCCGAGTTGGATCGCCCGGTTGAAGGCAATCTGCCGCTGGAGAAACTCTCCATCGAGGCGCGCGAGGCCGGCCCGCACCTCGTCCTCGAGCGCCGCCCGCTTCCGGACGCGTTCCATCACGGCATCCAGCGCGACGCGTCCTCCGGCGTCGGCGGCCTGCGAAAGCGACGCCTCGAGCGCCTCATCCAGCCGCGACTGCTTCTCGGCGAGCAACTGCGCGCTCGCCTTCGCGTGATAGGCCGCCATCTCGTCCCGGTACTGCCGCATCGCCGCCAACTGGAGGTGCTGACTCCGCTGGAGCACCTCCGGCGCGCACCCCGCCGCCGCGCCAATCGCCGCCACTGCCGCGAGCATCCTTCCCGCCGTCCAAAGCCTTCTCATGGATTCTCTCCTTCGCTCGCCGGTTGGGACGGCCGGACGCCTTCTTTCCGCCCGGCCGCCGACGCCACCAGGTCCTTGACCTCGCGCCTGAGGTCGCGCAGGTCCTCACGCACCTCGCCGCGCACCGCCTCGACCATCTCAATGGTTCCCCGATGCGGCCTGGCCTCGTGAGTCTGGAGCCAGTACCCGAGGCCCGCCAGGTTCACGCCGCCGGAGAAGAGTTGCCCTCCGACCACCAGCAGGATCACCAGGCGCCTGAGGCCCCGCAGTTCGTCCCAGGTGCGGCGATTCGCCTCGCGCTGCTCGCCGTGGAGCGTCTTGCAAACGTCGCGCGTGACGTAGGGCCCACGAGTCGCCGGCCACTTATCCGTGGTACTCAAAGTCCACCTCCACCACGAGCCGCACCGGACCCGCCACCGCCAGGCCCTCGCGGTAGGTGCTCGTATAGTCCGGCCCGGACGGATCCCACGCCGACCGGTCGGAGGAGTCCGGGCGCATCGAGCGGATCTCCAGAACGGTGTCGCCCTCGGTGTTGACGGCTGCCGCAGGGACAAGGACCGCCTTCGGGCCGTAGTCGTCGCTCAGGAAGGTATCGAGCGGGTTGCCGTCGCCGTCGGCCACTTCGGCGGTGAACGTGTCCGAATAGTCCGCCGAGCCGGACGGTGCCTCGGTCACAAATTGCAGCAGCGCTTGGCGGACGGTGCAGCCCGTGAGCGCGCCGGTGGCGAAGGTCATGCGAAAGACGCGCGACTCCAGAAACCACTGCTGGCTGAAGGAGTCGTCGTACACTTCGCCGCCCATGCCGACGTCGTACGCCAGGCCCGTCTGGACGCCGTCGTCCACCCCGTCGAAAAGGGAGAACGTATCGGCGCGGTCCTGCGGCCAATCGTTGATGCCGAACATCAGCCGGTACACGCTGTCGCGCCGGGCCGCCTCGGAGAACGTCGGCAGGATCCGCACCCGGTCCAGCCGATTGATCGCCTGATAGAGTTCGTCGAAGAAGACCGCCGTCGCGGGCGTCCAGGGGGCGCTCACGCCCGTCAGGTCGTGCGTCCAGTTGTCTTTCCCGAACGCATCCTGGCACAGGTTCGCCAGCGTGTAGAGCGCCGCCCGGTCGGAATCCCACCAGCGGTACGGCCAGACGAGGGCGAGCATCTGCTCGACCTGGTGCTGGAAGTTGGCCATCGTCGGGTTCGGCTGGCCGTCGGTCTTTCCCTCCGGCTCGCCCACCAGAGAGTCCCAGCGGCCAAACGCCGCCGGCACGAAGCCCGCGGGCACCAGGCCGTTGCGCTCCTCGAGCGCCGCACGCACCTGGTTGACCACCAGGTCCGTGTCCAGCGCATCGCCCTTTGCAGGAGGCCACCGATCGCTCCACGACATCGTTCGTCTCCACGCGACTGCGAATCAGACCATCCGCGGCGGATGCAAGAGAACAGTCCAACCCGCTCCGGTCCGAAAGAGACGGACGTACCGGTCGAAACCGTCCGGCCCATCCAGGTACCCCGCCTCGTCCGGCCACAGTTCACCGAGGTTCGCGACGCCGGTGACGGGGGCGCCGTCGTCCACAAAGCCGCCCCCCTCCGCCCGGACCGGCTGAACCGTGTAGGTGCCGCCGCCGTACGAAACGACCCGCGCCAAGCGGTCCGCCGACACGGGCACGTCCGTCAGGTACACCCACTCGGGCGGGCCGCCGCGGTCCAGCCGCGCTTCCACCCGGACCACCGCGTCCGCAGGCACCAGATGCGTCCCAAGCACCGCCTCCGCCGTGTTGTGCACGACGATGTCCGCGAGGCCGTCCGGGACGAGTTCCCACTGGACATGGCCTTCGCCATCCACCCCGCTTGCGCGGACCTCGTCACCGTAGTAGCGCTCGTCGGGCGGATCGCCGGGCGCATCGGCCCCGAGACGGCACCACAGCAGCCGATACGCCGGCCCGCCGGGGGTCACGTCAAGGTCGGGGCGTACTTCGCGCTCCGCCGACGCCTCCCGGACCGCCGTCCGGTCCAGAATCGCCTCCGTGCCGTGGATCTTCAGACGTTTGCGGCCCATAGTTGCCCCTCAGTCCAATTCCAGTTCCGTTTCAGGTACGGGCGTGAACTGAAGCGTGACCCGGCAGATGGCCGGATCCGTCTCGTAGCCCGTGTGCCGGCGCGCCAGTTCCAGGCGCCGGCCGCGAATGCCCGCCAGACAGTCGCCGACGCGCCGCCCGAACGCCAGGTAGGGAACGCGGATGCGGCCCGGTGAGGGGCAGCGCCGGTCGGCCTCAAAAGCCGCGTCCACCAGTTCCTGAAGCCGCGCGGAATCGTCCGCCTCGTCCGCCGGGTCGCCCTGAAACCGGCTCGCCGCCGACCGCTTCCGATAGCGGTAGCCGGTGGGCACGGAAAGGAAACGCGTGCGTCCCGGCAGGTCGCCGCCGTCGCCGCCGTCGCCGGCGACGCGCTCGGCCACAAGACGCGTGTCGCTCTCGATCGCCGCCGTCACGCGAATCTGCACGTAGCCGCCCATGACAGCCCGGATGTAATCCGGCGGCAACGGATCGTCGGTCAGGTAAAGGCCGGCTTCGCCCTCGAGGATGCGTGCGGCCAGATGGAGTCGCTGCCACGTCGCGCCCGCGTCGAGCAAAATCTCGATGTAAACACCGCGGCTTCGGCCCAGGCCGTCGCGCGAAAGGCTCGGCAGGAAACGCCGATGGCGACGGACATACGGCTCTCCCTCGAACAGGGCGCCGAAGTCGGGCGACGGGCCGCGGTTATACGGTTCGCCGCTATACTCACCCGCCTCGTTCAGAACCCACTTGCGGAAAACATCGCGCACGCCGTCGAACTCCGGGTTCGCGCTCGGGCTAAACTCGTCCGGGTCATACGACGCCAGCGAATCGTCCCATCCGGCAACCAAGTCGAAGGTGGACTCGAAGACCTTCCGGTCGCCGCGCGCCACGTACCGGCGCGGCGATTCCGCGAACTGCATCTTCGCCGCAAGGCCGCTGAAATGGGTGCCTGTGGGGTGAAACGTGCCGCCGACGGGCTGGTGAGCGAGCCAGACGCGGATCGCCCGGTCCGGCAACCAGAGACGCAAGAAGCGGCTCACGCCGAGCGGGCCCGGTTCGACCTCGACGACCAACCGTCCTCCGACTGGTTCCAGCAGGGCTTCGAGCGCCTCGCCAAGCGTTTGACCCTCGAGCGAAACGTCCCGCAGCGGGACCGGCTCCAGCGCCTGACGGACCCAGGCGCACGAGGGAAGGTGCCAGCCGTCCCACGAGGCAAACTCGGCCAGCAGGTGTGCGACGGCCTCGTTCAGCGTCCAGGCCACGGCACCGCCGGGCGAGGTCGGCGCAAAAATCATGTAGGGATCGCCGTCGCCGGGGTCGTAAAGCGCGCCGGATGCATTCGACCGGCCGCCGGGATTGAACTCCAGGTCCAAGCCTTCGGCCGGTTCGGCGTCGCCGCCTGCGGTCTCGATGCGTTGCCCGCCCACGCGCCGGCGCAGCACGTCCGCCGCCAAGTCCTCGGCCTCGAACCGAAGGGCTTCGTCGTCGGGACCGAACTGGGTCTCAACCTCGCGAATGCAGCCCTCGAAGAGAACGAGGTCGGCGCGGTCCGCGCCGGGCAACACGCCGCCGCGGAGCAGGCGCGCTCGCACGAGCCGGCCCGGCCGGATCTCCGGCGCCGCCGCCTCGAGCCTTACGTCGGCGCCCTCGCGCGCGCTGCGGCCGAAACCGACCGAAAACGCGGCGCGAGGCGCGGCGCCCATTTCGCTCCGGACAGTTTGGAGCATCACGCGAGGCGCAGGCTGCCCGTCCAGTGAAACCGCCACGCGCGGGGCCGCCAGAACCGGAACGACCGAACCCGTGCCGAAGTGCGCCGCGCAGTTCCCCGCCGCCGTCACAGGAGCACCTCCGCTCCAAGAGCGGTCACTGCGCCCGGGGCGTCGGCGTCAGGCGTCACCGCCGCCGAGGCCGGCTGCTCGTCCCACACCTCGCCCGAGGCGACGGCGCGGACCGCCAGTTGGTGTTCGATGCCGCTTGTGAGGCCTTCGACCGTCGCCGCATACGCCGCGCGGCCGTCCTGGTACGGCACCTCGGCCAGCGGCAGGTCGTAGTGGATCTCGCCGCTGCCGCCGTCGCCGAAGATGCGGAACACCTCCGGCACGACGCCGGTCAGACCCGCGCGGTACTGCCATTCCAGCCGCACCGCACCGAGGGGAAGCGGATCGGCCGCCACGTCCAGGGCGCCGGCAGGCCGGTCCGCCACCGCCGCGCCCGCCCCATCGAGTTCGAGCCGTGCCTCCGACTGCGTGACCGGCGACTCCAGGCCCCGGACGTCCACCGGCCGGAGGCCGAACCAGTGCACCGTCGCCGCCGCCAGAGGGTCCGTCTGGACCTCGCGGACCGACGGGCCGACCCGCGCGAGCGGCGCGGCATAGTCAATCGTCTCCGGTCCTGCGCCCGCGCCCGCGTAGAGGTCATACCCCGCTTCGGAAGCCTGCGCCTCAAGCGCCATCAACGTCGGCGAAGTGAAGCGGTCGGCCGACGTGCCGAGCGTGGCCCGCCATTGGAAATACCGCCCGTCGGGCAGCGACCCCGGGGCGCCGGCGTATGCTTGCCAGAGCGCCTGCGGCTGGCCGAAACCGTCCACCTCGTCGGCCGCCCGGACCTCCCAGCCAATCTCGCAACCCCCTGGAACGTCCTCTTCGGAAACCAAGTCGAGCCAGTCGGCCTGAACGCGGACGGCATCGAATGTCGGGCTCTCGTACGTGCCGGCGGCAAGCAGGCGGTGCGGAGTGAAGTTCGCCGCATACCGCGCCACCGCCGACAGGCGGACCTCGTCCACCACGCCGCTCAGATAGGCCTCGTGCTGCGGCGCATAGCCGACATAGAGCGAGTAGTCGCCGGCGAGAAGCGCCTTGGCCGGGGCCGACGTGGCGCAAAGGACCCCGTTCACAAACAGCCTCCCGACGCCCGCCGCGACGTCCACGACCCCCGCGACGTGCCAGGGCTCGGGAGCCTTCAGAAGCGCATCCACATCGGCCGAGGTCCAGACGGTGTAGTAGGTGGTCCCCTGGGCCCGCCAGACCATGCGGATTAGCGAGCCGGCGCCCGTCTTGGCCGAGAGCTGGCAACAGTTGTTCCCGTCCCGCCGCCACTCCACCATGCCGCCCAGCACCCCATCGGCCAGCTGCCAGTCCCGCACCCAACACTCGAGGGTCAGGAGAGACCGCTCGGGCTGGCCCGCCAGCGCCCCGTCCAGGTAATCCGAGTCGCCCGCGACGAAGCAGTAGCCGTCCTCGACGGCCTCGGCCCCGTGGTTCGTCAGGTCGTGCCCGCCGCCGGAGGCGTCCTCCAGGCCGGTCCCTTCGTCCTGACAAGCGGCGTCGTGGAGGTGCCACAGGCCTAGCGTTGAGCCGTCCGCAACGAACTCGTCGAAGTCCACCTTGAGGCCCTGGCCGGGGACGATCCGCGCGCCGTCGCGCTCACCCTCCGCGAAGTTCTCCTCATCCATTCGGAACACCAGCATGGCATGGCTCCCGGCGTCAGATGGCCGTCAGATCCGCCTTGTACGTGGTTTCGCCGACGCGGAGGCGCAGTTCCACCAGGTCTGACCGCACCCACTGCTCGCCCTCCACCGGAGCAGGGGGATCGTCGGTCCGCACCGGCACGCGCCACACGGCCGCGTCAATCGCGTCGAAGTTGGCGTTCAGGACGGCATCCCAATCGTCCACGCGCTCCCCGTGCGCGGGCTTCTCGAGGTTCAGGTTCGGTGTGAATGTCGAAGGCATCTGGCTTGCTCTCCTTTCGTGCGCCTCGGCCTACGCGTCCGGGCTCGCGCTCCAGACGAGCCGGGCTCGTGCCGTTCCGGGCTCGTACTCCGCCACGCGAAAATCCTCCGCCGGACGCGGAACGGGCTGGACCGAGACCGCAATCTCGACCGCCGACGCGAGGCAATTCCCCGCCGCATCCACCGCCGCGGCGGCAAAGCGCCACACGCCCGGTTCCATCGGATCCGTCACCCACTCATATCGGGCCGCGCTCCGGCCGTAGCCGCCCGCGCCGTACCCTCCGCAACCATATCCCCAAGGCGCCTGCCCGCCCGGCCTCGCCGGGATCAGCCCGTCGTTCAGCGGCGCCCCGTAATCCACACTCCCCGTGCGCCCGTCGCCGAAGACGTCGAACGCCTCGAGGTTCGCATCGAGGTAGAGCCCCGCCTGCCAAGTCAGGCGCACCCGCGCCCCGTGCTCGGCCGCAAAGCCGGCGAGTTGGTCGGCGAAGTCGGTCCACCGGTCGGCCGCATCCACCGCGACAACTTCGACCAGAACGACGCCGGCCGCGCCCGCCCCGCCGACCGGCGCCGACACGACCAGCCGCCGGTCCTCCGGCACAGCGGTCACCCCGGCCAGACAACCGCTGACGTACACCTGGTGCCAGCAGCCGGCGTGGGTCGACACCCATGTGACCTCCAGCGCGCCCGCGGGACCGACGGGTTTCCCCTCCGCCAGGTCCACCACGAACGGCCGGACCCGCACCCCGCTGATCCCCTCCGTCCCGTGCGGCATGATCACCTCACCAGTTGCCGGTACGTGATGCGATACGGCTGGTGCCAGTGCGTCCCGACGAGCGGGGGAGAAAGCCGCTCGAACCGTTCCATCCGGCAGTTCGGGTAGTCCGTCCCGTCCGGTGCCGTCAGGATGTAGGCATGCCCGTCAATGAACGACTCAATCGCCATCTCCAACTGGGCCAAAGCCTCGGCCGACGCCGCCGACAGGACGCCCGTCTGCCGCAGTTCGCGCGGCCCGTCGCCCAGGTCCAGCGCCAAGCCCCCCGCCAGGCCATTGAACGCAATGTCCTTGATGCGGCGCACCGGGCTGCCGACTTCCACCAGGTGCGGGCCGCTCGAAAAGAGCAACTCATCGTCCAGCGCCGCCGCCCCCGCCGGCTCTTCCTCCCAGCAGCCGCTCGCGCCCGAGAACACGAGCGCCGTCGGCTCGCCGGGGACAGCCTCGGCCAACTGGAGCGGCCCCGTCCGCGTCGCCCCGACCATCGGCACAAGGCCGTCCTCACGCGCCGAAGCCGGGCCGTCTGCCGCACGCCCGCCCAGCGAAAGGTCCGACCCCAGCGCCTGGCGGCACGCCTCCGCCACCGACACCAGCGCCTCCAGCGCCCGTGTGCCCGGAAGCGCACGGTCCAGCACCGCCGCACGCCAGTGCAGCAACCGGTATCGCCCGACCGGCACGTCCGGCCAGGCCAGTATCTCCGCCCCGGCGGGCTCGACCGTGACAGCGACGTAGCGGCTCAGGGGCACCTCGACCTTCTGCTTTGGGCCTTTCAGCCGGACCGTGCGCACCCCCGCCACCTGCGCCAACCGCTCGCACACCGCCTCCAGAATCACCATGTCGGTCGTGTTCATCGGTCTGCCTCGCTGTGCGGCGGCCAGTCGGCGCCGGCCCGGCCCCTCAGTCGCGCCACAGCCTGTGGCTGCCGAGCGACCGGATGTCGTCCGGTCGGCCGTCGGCGTCGCGGTCCACGTGCAGGCGCACCTTCGCCACCTCGTCCTCATAGAGCCGGGCGTAGTGTTCGGCCTTGCGCACCAGGCCCGCGTCCCCCGCCATGCCGGCCGCTTGGCCGCGCAACACTGTTGCCAGGACCAGCGCGACGCTCGCCCGCCGTAGGCTCCGGTGCTCCAGGATCCACCGCTCCAGATTCTGGGCGGCGTCGGCAGCGTCCATCTCCAGCCCGAACCGCGCCAGCAGCGCCCAGCGCGCCTCCTCGTGCTGCGGGTCGAACGTGTGGATCGAAAACTCCAGGCCCGTGGCCGTCGGCAGGGGCACCCACTCGCCCACCGGACTGCCGACCACCGTCGCCAGAAGTTCCGTCTCGCCCTCGACGCTCATCACCTCGTAGTATCCATCCACGCCTTGCCCGGCGGCGGCCAGGTGAATGACGTGGCCGGGGCGGACGTGCGCGCTCACAAACTGGGCGCCCGGCGCGGTCACCTGATAGCCGGCGCTCGCGGCCCCCTGGCCGCGCGCGAGGCACTGATGCTCCAGCGCGATCTCACGAAATAGCGCCGGCTCCCACTTCAGGAGGTCGGCGTCGGTCGAAAAGTTGGTCATGTCCGCTTCTCCTTCGCGGCGCGGCGGCTCTTGTCCGACCGCGCCGGCCGCCGGGCCGGCCGCGCATGGCGACCGGCCCGCGACCCGCCTCAACCCTTACGCCGTCGCCAGCCCCCGGATCACGCCGTGGGCCGCTTCGTTCCTCAGTTCCAGCGCGTACTCGCCCAACACCTGCCCCTTGGCGAAGTCGCCGGTGACGGCGAGCGGCCGGTACTGAAAACTCCGGCCCGCCAAAGGCAGGACCTGGATGCGGCTGGAGTCCAGAAGGACAACGGCATCCCGCGGCACCCACCGCGACAGGATCACCCGCTGCACGCCGAAGTCGCTCTCGTAGATCGCGACCTGGCTCGTGTACCGCGGATCCTGGGCCGCGTACGCCCGCGAGTCGGCCCCGAACTGGCTGATGACACGCTTCTGGTACCCGTTGACGACGACCAGGTCCACCTGGCCGCTCGACTCCTCCCAGATGAGCCGAAGGGCCGTGTTCAACTTCTCCTCGTCCAGGTCGGCCCCGCTCGGGAACCCGCCCGCGCCGGGGACGAATCGGTTGGTCGTAAGTTGCGGCAGGACACCGTTCATCGTCCGCCGCACCGTCGCCGACCCCTCCTCGTCCGACGCCGGCGCCGCGCCGTTGATGACCGTGTTCTCCAGGTCGCGCAGCAGTTCCCGAAGCGCCTTGGTCTTCTGGAAATCGAGTTCGTCGGCCACGCCCAGGTGGCGGACGGCCAGCTCGCTCCCGCTCACAATCAGGGTCTTCGAGAAGATCTGCGTCCAGTTGCCCCGCCGCGCCCGCAAGGTGAACCGGGCGGTGTCGGCGTCCTGACCCTCCAGCGACGCGTTGCCCAGAATCGTCACGAGGTCGCCTGACGCCACCGCCTCCGGCGTCGTCCCGCCGTACCCGCGCTCGACCGTGATCGTGCTAGCGCCGACGGCCGTCACGAGCATCAGTTCCTCGGCGTCGCCGCAGCGAAGCTGGTCGCCGATGCGGAACCGGTCCGCGTGCGCAACTTCCAACTCGGTGTCGGTCTCCGGGTTCGTCGGCGTCGCCGTCAGCGCGTCGGTGTTCGGCAGCAGTTCATCTTCCAGCCACTCGTGGTGCGTCGAGCGCGCCTCGGTCTGCGGGTCGCCCAGGGCGTCCAGCAGCGGCGTCTCGAACGGACTTACGATCCCCACGAGGTCCGATACGTCTTCCGCGATTTCCGGCAGGCTCACGCCCGCCGAGTAAGTTGCTTTGCCGGTAAACGGCATGGGTGTCTCCTTTTCTTCCCGAGTGCGCGGGCGTTAGATCCCGGCGTGCCGGGATCGCCGCGCCCGCATGTAGGCCATCACGTCCTTGGCGTTTCCCGTCCGGCGCGCTTCCTCCGCAAGACGTTCGGCGGCGCGCCGAGGGGCATCCGCGCCCGCCGGTTTGGCGCCGGCGGTGCGTGGCGGCAGGCCCGCCACGGCGGGCAAGCCTCGGCCTCCGCCCCCTCCCTCGCCGCGCAGGTGCGGTCTCTCCTCCAGCAGACCGCGAGCGAACGACCGCAGGTCCTCCGGCGGGTCCTGGCCGGCCAATCGCCGGTGCGCCAACGCCAGCGCCGCCTCCATGTCCACGCACCCCGCGGCCAGGAACGCCTGTTCCAGGCCCCGGTCGCGCTCCACGGCTGCGAGACGCCCCTGAAGGTCCTGCGCCTCGCGCTGCGCTGCGGCCAACTGTTCCGCGTGGCCCGCGCCGGCGGCGTCGCGCTCGCGCCGGAGTTCTTCCAGTTCCGCCTCCATCGCTTCGGCCCGCCGCTCCGCTTCCTGCGCGCGCCGACGGTACTTCGCGCTCTCCCGAACCAATGCTTGCGGCTCCTGCCGCGCCCCGACCGCCTGGGGCTGTCCCGTCTGGGTCTCAGTTTCTGCGGACATCCTGTCCTCCCTCTCCTTTTGCGCCCCGCCGCCATGGCGGCACGCCACGTCACTCGTTCTGGCCGTACCCCAGTTCACGGAGCACGGTCTCGGCAGGCACGCCGAGTTCGCGTTTTGCCTTGGCCTCGGCGAGTTTCTCGCCCAGGTTCTCGGGCAGCGGAGGCGGCCAGTGGGGCCGCGTCGCCCGGTCCTCCGGACGCGTCCGAAAGATCCCCAGCCCGTCCAGCGCCTCCAGAATCATCCGGTTCGTCTCCACCAAGCCCGCGCCGTACGTCAGGCGCTTTCGCTCCAACCGCGCCAGCGTCCCCATCAGAACCACGCGCAGCGCTGTCGCGCTCGACAGGTTCCCCAGGTTGTCCCGCAGCAGGCCGGCCGCCAACGGCGTGACGCCCGAGACCTTGTCCATCGCCTGCCGCAGTTCCTCCACGTGGACTTCCTCGCTGGGACTGGAGGCGTCGCCGCCGAATTCCTCGATCGAGGCGTCCGGATTGTCCGTCGCCCACATCCGCCCCGGCGCGACCGGCCGGTCCTCGAACCCCTCGATCCCGCGCCCCAGGTACATCTTGAAACTTTGAAACGTGACGCGGTTCGCGCGGTCCGACAGGCGCGTATTCAGTTCGTCCTGAAGGGGGATGAGCGGCTCGACTTCGCCCAGCCCCTCATAGTGGTAGGGGTGCGGCAAATTCTGGACGTGGACGACCGGCACGCGGCCCAGGGGGTTGGAACCCTCCGCCGCAAGACGACCGTCCTCGTACCGCTGCCACCAGCGCGGACCAAGAATCTCGACGGCCTCGATCTCCCGGGCCCCTGGCCGGACAGGTCCGAACAGCCGACCCGGCTCCGGCAAGTCCGCGACGCGGTTCACCTGCTTGCGGAATGCCTGCACCCAATACCGTACGCGCCGATAATCGTCCTCCTCGAGGATCGGCAGCGTGCGCGGAGCCTCGACAGGCTCGATGGCGACGGCCCGGGCGGCCTGTGCCTCGACGCGCGCGTCATCCTGCCCGCCGCGCGTCGCATCGCTTTCGCCCCGCGCGCGCACCACGATGTCCACAAAACCGTACACCGCGCCCAGGAGCGCCATTTCCTGGAAGCACGCCTGCCCGCCGTTGGCCTCCCACACAGCCGCGAGAACCGACTCAATCTGCCCCGCTGTGCTGCGATCCTCGGCCAGGCTCTCAAGGCCCACGGCCTTCCCCGCCAGGTAATGCACCCCCGTGTCCACACGCCAACCGATGTCGTTCTCGATGACGACTTCCTTGCGACGGTAGGCGGGGAGCGGCACGCCCGCGCCCCCGAACCCCAGGTGCGTCCGTCCCGTGATCCGGGCCGGCAGACCGAACTCCTGCGCCTGGGTGTACGGCCGCAGACACGCCGCCCAATCGCCCTCGGCGCCCACCTCTGCCTCGGGCAAGCCGACACCCAGCGACGACAGGTCGTTGCGATAGTAGGCCCACAGCCGACCGAAGTGGATGCCGCGGGGCAGGGCCTCGTCGCGCACCAGGTACTCGACGAATCGCTCGTCCAGGTCGGGGTCGGCAAAGTTCGACAAGTCCAGCCTCAGGCTCTGCGTCACGCCGGACCTCCTTTGCTACTCTGCGAAGTGCTACTTCGCTACGAAGCACGAGCCGCGGCGCGCCGGCGGCGTCACCGTGCGCCGTTCGCCCCTTGCGACCGACGCCTCCTCGATAGGCGGCGCCATGCGCCAGTGTTTCACGCGCGGCCGGGCCGCAGGGCTCTCGTCACATGCATCTGCGCGCATGTGTCTGGCCGGCGGCTGTCGCGTCCCGGCGCGCCAGGAGCCGTCGCACCCCGCGGCCGCTCGCCGCGAGTCCAACGGTCCCTCCACCCTTGGCCGGCGCGCACCGTGTCCGGCGGCCTTTCTGCCAAAATGGCGGACCGGTTTCGGCGGGCGCTGGCCCTAAGGCATTGTACAAAAAGGACTTACGGTTTGCCTCGCCGGCCTGGATTCTCCTGGAGGCCGGGCCGCTTTCGCGCCACCGTTTCGCGGCGGGCAAGCTCGCCGGCGAACCCAGTCTGCTCGACTGCTGCCGGGGGCGGGTGCCATGCTTTCGCTTGCGAAAGCATGTTGCCGCCGCTACGATGCTCCCATGGAACGAGCCATCGCCAAGGCTGCCGTCCTCATCGAAGCGCTACCCTACATCCGCCGGTTCCGCGGGCGCATCGTCGTCGTGAAACTCGGCGGCTCCTTTATGGACGTGCCGGAAGACCTCCAGGCCGTCTGCACCGACGTGGCCTTCATGCGCGCGGTGGGCATCCGGCCGGTGGTGGTCCACGGCGGCGGAAAGGCCATCACGCGCGCGATGGAGGAAGCGGGGCTCGAGGCGCGGTTCGTCGGGGGCCTGCGCTACACGGGGCCGGAGGAACTCCGGATTGTCGAGGACGTTCTCGCAACCGATGTCAACACCGAGATCGTGCGCTTGCTGGAGGAGGCGGGCGCCCGGGCCGAAGGCCTGACCTCGAAAGGCCGCTGCGCGCTCGCGGCCGAGCCGCTCAAGGGAGACAAGGGCGAAGACCTCGGCCTGGTGGGGCGCATCGAGCGCGTGGATGCCCTGCTCATCCGCGGCCTGTGCGACCTGGGGACGATTCCGGTCATCGCCCCCATCGCCGTCTCCGCAGGCGGACAGAAATACAACTGCAACGCCGACGAGGCCGCCGGCGCCGTCGCCCGCGCCCTGGAGGCCGAAAAGTTGGTCAACGTCTCCGACACGCACGGCATCCGCCGCAAGGCCGACGACCCGGAAAGCCTGCTGTCGCATCTTTCGGAACCAGAGGCGGAGCGTCTCTTGGCGGAAGGGGTCATCACGGGCGGCATGATTCCGAAGGTCCGCACGATGCTCCAGGCCCTGAAGGGCGGCGTCAAGAAGGCCCACATCGTCTCGGGGCGCGTCCCCCACGCCCTGCTCCTGGAGATCTACACCGACAAGGGCGTCGGCACCGAAATCGCGCCGTAGAAAAACGTCTGCCCATGCCCAGGGATTCCAATCCCTGGGCTTCTCTGGCGCTGGAACCGGCGGTGGTACCTCGTATGCAGCGAGTGCGGCCGGCCGGAACCGATTTCGCGCGAGGACGCCGCCACCCTCCGCCGCGGCGAATAGCCGTGCCGCCGGCGGCGCACAAGAAGGGGGAATCATGTCGAACATAACGCCGGAGCCTGACGACATCCTCGGCATGCGATCCGGGGGCGAACGCCGCGCCGGAACCGCGCAGTTATTGCGCGCCGGTCTCGGCCTCCTTCGCCACCACGGTCTTCGGGCCTGGGGACTGGCCGTTCTGGCGTTGGCGATTCTTTTTGGGATCATGCAACTGGCCTTCACCCCATTCTCGATCGGTCCGTACATCTTTGAGGATCTCCATTTCGCTGGATGGTGGTGGACGTGGGGATGGCCCACCGCTGCACTTGCCAATATCCTGGCAGGTGCGCCCTTTGCGGCCGCCTATGCGTACGCGCTGTTTCTGCTTTTGCAGCAACGGCGCGCGGGCGCAGGGACGCTATTCAGCCCCTTCCGAAGCGCCGTGCTCTTGGCGAACACCATCATTGCCGGCAGCGCCGCGCCCTTGGTGGAATGGTTGATTCGATGGCTTCGGTGGCGGATCCCCTGGTCCGAGATATACTCAAACCTGGTCGCCAAAGACTCGCTCTTGGATGAAACGTTCCGTCTCGTCCCGATGCCAGGATGGATTATGGCGGACTTGCCGAAATGGATCGGCATCCTATTGGCCGTGCCGCTTGCTTGGTCGGCCCTGAACGTTCTCGTCCTCGGCGACTCCGGCGTCCAAGGAATTGCACGGAGCGTTCGGTTGGTCCGGCATTATTGGAGGCTCGCCGCCTTGTATTTGGTGGCCGCTGTCTTGCTTCCCTTGACCCTTTGGGCCCTTGCCCCGCTCTGGGACTTTGCCGCCACCCTCAACACAGGCGCCGCGCGAGGCCTCTTTTCCGGTCTCCCTATCTTCTGCAGTCTCTTGATTTCGAGCGTGAACTTGCTGCTTGAAAACCTTGTCCTGGTTCTCGTTTACCGCGAAATGCTCTGGCGGGAGCAGGAGGCCGCGGGCCCCGCACCGCTTGATTCTCCGACCCCAGCGCCGTAATCTCGTAGCCGGTCCCGCACGGGAGAATCCCTGTGGCCAAGAGACTTCGTCTCGGCGTTCTTCTTTCCGGCAGTGGACGGACGCTTGAGAACATCCTGAAACAGATCCAGGGCGGCAGCCTCAAGGGCCTGCCCTGTAGTAGAGAGTCCCTCTCACTACAGGGCTTGGCCGAGGTGGCGGTCGTCATCGCCTCGCGCCCCGGCATCCGCGGCATCGAGATCGCCCAGGCCGCCGGCGTCCCCACCCGCGTCATCCGCCGAAAAGAGTTCGCCTCCACCGAAACCTACTCCGACGCCATGGTCAAAGTGCTGGACGAGGCGAAGGTGGACCTCGTCTGCCTCGCCGGGTTCCTTTCCTACTGGATCATCCCGGACCGGTACCTCGGGCGGGTGATAAACATTCACCCCGCGCTCCTCCCCGCGTTCGGCGGCAAGGGGATGTACGGCCACCACATCCACGAAGCGGTCCTCGCCCGCGGCTGCAAGGTGAGCGGCTGCACGGTCCACTTCGTCAACAACACCTACGACGACGGCCCCATCGTCCTCCAGCGTGCCGTGCCGGTCTCGGCCGAGGACACGCCCGACACGCTTGCCGCGCGCGTGTTTGAGCAGGAATGCATCGCGTATCCAGAGGCGATCCGCCTCTTTGCCGAGGGGCGGCTGCGCATCGCCCGCCTTCGCCAAGGCTACGGCGGACAAGAAGGCTGCATCGTCCACATCCTCCCTGCCGGGAAAGCGACGAAGCGCGCGTCGCAATGAAGGGCCCCCGCATGACGGCCGTAAGCAGTTGGTTCCAAGTTCCGCAGCCTGCCCGCCATAGCCCGAAGGGCGGCGGCGGGTCCGAGTTCCGAGTTCAGGAAGTTCCTTGGCCCGCCGACGTGGAGGCCCTCTTCGCGCGTCTCGCCGCACGTCGCGGCTGCATCTGGCTCGACAGCGCCGCCGGGCCTGTCCGCCACAGCCTTGGCGACGGCGGACCGCCAAACCTTGCGCGCTGGAGCGTCCTGGCGGCCGAGCCCTCGGCGGTCCTCGTCCACCAGGGCGGCATCTCGCGGTTCGTTGCGCCGGACGGTCGGCCGATTCTCGCGCCACGAGAGAATCCGTTCGACGCGCTGCGTGCGGCTCTGGGTGCCGCACGTCTGGAAGGCAATCGCGCACAGCAGGGTGGCACTGGTGGCTTGTCCACCAGTGCATTGTCACAGTGGCCGTGCACTGGCGGGCAAGCCGCCAGTGCCACCCCCCGCCCGTCCGGCGGAAGCGGAAGCGCCGAAGAACATCTCCCCTTCGGCCCGGGGTTCTACGGCTACCTGGCGTACGACCTCGGGCCGTACGTCGAGCCGACCGCGCCCCTTTCGCCGACGCGCGACATCGCCTTGCCGGACCTCTGGTTCGGCCTATACGAGACGGTCCTCGTCCTGGATCACGCGGAGCGGCGGGCGATGCTGGTCGGTACCGGTCCCGGCGCGCCGGGATCGGCCGAGGCGCTCGCCGAAGCGCTCGGCGCAAGCGGCACACCTGCTGAACCGTTGGACGCGGCCCGCCCCGCCCGCGAGGCCGCCTGCAACTTCACGCGCGCCGCGTACCTTGCGGCCGTGGCGCGGGCCCGCGAATACATCGCCGCTGGCGACATCTTCCAGGTGAACCTCAGCCGCCGGTTCACCGTGCCCCTGGAGCCAAATGTCCCCGGACCGGACCTTCGGCCGGCCAGCCTGTACCTGCGGCTTCGGCGCGCGAACCCGGCCCCTTACGCGGCGTACCTCGGTCTCGGGGCGGGGCGGGCGGTCCTCTCCTCGAGCCCCGAACTCTTCCTCGACCTGGCGGGCGGGCGCGTCGTCACCCGGCCCATCAAAGGCACGCGCCCGCGCCGAGCCGCCGAGCCTGAGACCTCCAACTTCAACCGCCGCGCCCGCGACGACCTTCTCGCCAGCGCTAAGGACAAGGCCGAACTCGTCATGATTACCGACCTGGAGCGGAACGACCTCGGGCGCGTCTGCGACTACGGCTCGGTGCGCGTCACCGAGCCGCGCGCCCTGGAGGCCTACGAAGCCGTGTACCACACCGTCGCAACGGTCGAAGGGCGCCTGCACGAGTCCCGGCGCGCCGGGATCGTGGACCTCCTGCGGGCGACGTTCCCGGGCGGCTCCATCACGGGCGCGCCGAAGGTCCGCGCGATGCAGATCATTGCGGAACTCGAACCGACGCGCCGCAGCGTTTATACCGGCGCCATCGGATACCTGGCGCCGCCGTCGGACGCCGAGCCGGCCGGCCGATGCGCCCTGAACATCGCCATCCGGACGCTCCTGGTGGCCGGGCAGGCGGTTCATCTTCAGGCGGGTGGCGGCATCGTGGCCGATTCGGATCCCGAGGCCGAGTTCGACGAGACGAGCGACAAGGCCCGGGCGATGCTGGCGGCGCTGGGACTTGCACCATAGGGCCGGCCACAGTCACCACGACCTTGCGGTCGCGGCTCGAAAGGCATTTAACAATGAGCCATGGCGAATTGGTGTACGTCTCCGGCCGGTGCGTGCCGCGCGAGGAGGCCCACATTTCGGCCCTCGACGCGGGCGTGTTGCTCGGGGCGGGGCTCTTTGAGACGTTGCGGGCCTACGCGGGGAAACCGTTCCGCCTGCCGCAGCACCTGGCGCGCCTGCGCGCAAGCGGGGAGTTCTTCCGCATCTTCGTCCGGGAGTCCGACGACCAAATCGCCGCGACCGTCGCGCGCCTCGTGGAAGCGAACGGCGTGGCGGAGGCGCGCGTTCGCCTGACGGCCACGCGCGGGCCGCTCGCCGACGCCGTCGAGGACGACGAGGCCCCGCCCGCCACGCTTATCATCACCGCAGGCCCCATGACGCCGTACCCGGCCGAACTCTACCAGACCGGCGCGACCGTCGTCGTCTCCGACATCCGCGCGAGTACCGACGATCCGACCGTCTATCACAAGACGACAGGGTATCTGAAGAATCTGCTGGCCCTGCGCGACGCGCACCGCGCGCAGGCGACCGAGGCCCTCCTCTTCAACACCAAGGGCCGTCTGGCCGAGGGCGCAATCTCGAACGTCTTCATCGTCACCGACGGTCGGCTCCTGACGCCGCCCGTCGAGGAAGGCCTGCTGGCCGGCATCACGCGGGCGGCCGTGCTGGAACTGGCGGCCGAAGCGGGCGTCCCAGCCGAACAGCGGCCCCTGGCGGTCCGCGATTGTCTCGATGCCGACGAAATGTTCCTGACGAACAGCATCATGGAATTGCTGCCGGTCGGACGGGTGGAACGCTCTGAAGTCGGCGACGGCCTGCCGGGCCCCGTCACGCGGCAACTGGCCGAGGCCTACAAGGCCCTCGTCGCCCGGGAGACAGGAAGCACCTAGCCGACTCTCAGCAACCGGCCGACACCTACACCTTAATCTCCGCCTCGCGGGAGATTTCGGCCTTGTGAGCCACAAGGAGCGGCCGCACCTCGGCCGCGAGGAACTCCTCCACCTGCTCGGGGGCTCGGCCGACAAAGCGTTCCGGCGCAAGTTCCGCCTCAATATCCACCTTGGCGAAGGCCTTGTCGGCGGCCAAGCGCGCCAAGAGGTCGTTCTCGCCGCCTTCGAGTTTGACGCGCCTCGCGGCCGCATGGCTGTGCTGGCGGATCTTTTCGTGGAGGGCCTGGCGGTCGCCGCCCGCCTTCACCGCCGCCATCAGGATGTTCTCGGTGGCCATGAACGGCAATTCGTCGGCGATATGTCGAGCGCACATCTTCGGATAGACCACAAGCCCTGCGGCAATGTTCTGGTAGAGCCGCAGAACCGCGTCCGCTCCCAGAAACGCTTCCGGCAGGACGATCCGCCGCGTCGCCGAATCGTCGAGCGTCCGTTCGAGCCACTGCTCGGCCGCCGTCGCCGCCGCCGCCGGCACAAGCGCCATCACGACCCGCGCCAGACCGGTCATCCGCTCGGCCCGCATCGGGTTACGCTTGTAGGCCATCGCGCTGGAGCCGACCTGTTTTTCCTCGAACGGCTCCTCCAGTTCCTTGCGGTTTGCCAGAAGCCTCAGGTCGTTCGCAAACTTGTGCGCGCTCTGGGCGATGCCCGACAGAACCGTGAGCACCTGATAGTCCGCCTTGCGGCTGTACGTCTGCCCGGTGACGGAATAGACGCCGGCGAAACCCATCTTCTCGGCCACCAGGCGGTCCAGGCGCCGGACCTTCTCGTGGTCGCCGTCGAACAGGCGCAGGAACGAGCCCTGAGTCCCCGTGGTCCCCTTCACGCCGCGGAACCGCAACTCGCCCAGCGCGTGTGCGAGCGCCCGCCAGTCCATCAGGAGGTCGTAGAGCCAGAGGCACGCCCGCTTGCCGACGGTCGTCAACTGGGCCGGCTGGTAATGCGTGAACCCGAGAGTTGCGAGGCGCGCGTGTTTCGCGGCGAAGTCGGCCAAGGCCTCCATCACCGCCAGCAGCCGGCCCCGCAAGAGCCCGAGGCCCTCCCGCAGAATCACGAGGTCCGCGTTGTCGCCGACGAAGCAACTCGTGGCCCCCAGGTGGATGATCGGGCCGGCCTTGGGGCACTGCTCGGCAAAGGCGCGGACGTGGGCCATCACGTCGTGCCGAAGGTCGCGCTCGAGCGCCTCGGCCCGAGCGAAGTCAATCGCGTCGGCCGCAGCACGCATCTCGGCGATCTGCTCCGGCGAAATGGGCAGGCCGACTTCCATTTCGGCCTCGGCCAAGGCGATCCACAACTGGCGCCACAGCCGGAACTTGCGCGCGGGGCTCCACAGCGCCGCCATCTGGGGCCCTGCGTATCGCGTCACCAGGGGTGAATCGTACACATCCCGCTCGCCGCGTCCTTCCCCCATGTGCATCCCTCCTCGGCGCTCCCGGCGCGCCGGGCGCCGCCTCGGCGAAGCCGGGCTTTGCCCTGGCGAAGCCGGGGCCGCCCCCTATAGTAGCCGCTCCGGGGGGCGCGCGAAAGCATAAATAGGTCCAGTCCGGCGTCCACCCGCGGCAACGCAACCGCCACAAGAAGCGACCGACCCGCCCTCGAATCAGGCGGGTCGGTTCACGTGTGTGTGCCAGGAGCGTGCGGCCCTCCGCACGGTAATCAGGACACCCTGAGTTGTTTATACGACAATATCCGTGGCAGCCTCAACGGTGCGGGCGACGGCCCGGAGGTCGTAGGGCTTTGCCAGCGTGCCGTCGAACGCCTCGGCCGGGAGGCGCCGCCCGCCGTTCCCGCCCGGCGGCGCGACGGCCACGACACGCGTCGCCACCAGTTCCGGGTCGCCCTGCAGCGCGTGCCGCGCCCCGGTTGCATCCAGGCCCGGCAGCGCCACGTCCAGCAGGATGACGTGAGGCCGGAACTCGCGGGCCACCAAGCCCGCCTCGAACACGCCCGTCGCCACCTGGACCTCGTAGCCGAACTCGCGCTCGAGCCCATGGCGCAGGGCGTCCGCACCCTCATAGTCCCCGTCCACAACCAACACGCGCACCGTGGCGCCGTCCAGCCCGCGCAACGGAATACCGTGCGCGCGCATAAACCGCACGAGCGACTCGCGGGGAATCCGACGATCGCGGGAGCCCGGAATCTTGAATCCGCGCAACTGCCCGCTGTCGAACCACTTAGAAACCGTTCGGGGTGCAACGCCGCAAAGGCGCGCCACCTCACCGGTGGTAAACACTTCCCTCATGACCACTTCCCCCGGAAAACAACGCTATGACCAGCACAACCCCCTGATACGAGCATCGCAAGTATAACACACAAAGCGGCAAAGTCAAATGGACGTGGCAAGAAGGTGTAAGAAAGACCGGTATGCTGGCTGCATGGCCCGCAAAGTCTGCCTATCTTAACGCGCCTGCCCCCCGACCGACCCTCCGTCCGGACCGCCGCCCGTCGGAAGGCCCAGCCGGCACCCGACCTCTGCAGCCGACAGACCGCGCACCAGAAGGTCCTTTTGCGGTCGCCCGGCTCCACGCAGGACGTCAACATCGCCCGCCCGCAGCCCCAGCGCCCCGGCCACCAGGGCACACACTGCCCGGTTCGCGGCACCCTTTTCGGGCGGCTCGCGGACGGACACCTTCAGCCGGTTCCCCAGGGGGCCGACGATCCGCTCCCGCGACGACCCCGGCACGACCTTCACCGCCAGAAGCGCCCCGCCTTCGGTGGGAATCACAATGGCCATACAGATTCCTTCCTTCGGATGCTCGGCGCGGTCAGTCCTCGTACTTCTCCAGGTCGGCCTCGCTCAGGCCAAAGTGGTGGCCGATCTCGTGCAGCACCGTCCCGCGTACCACCGCGCGCACCGCCTCGTCCAGGGCGCTCTCCGACGCCGGCGCGTCCCGGCGCGCCGGGGCCGCCCGCCCGCATGCCTCGGTCAGGACCGGCCCGCGGTAGATGACGATGCGGTCCGGCAACACCGCCCCATAGGCATGGTTGCGCCGGGTCTGCGGCACGCCCTCATAGAGGCCCAGGAGCGTCCGCCCGGGCCCGAGGCCCATCCGCCGCAGCAGCCGCCGCGACGGCGACTCCTCGACGACCACGTCCACGTTGTCCAGGCGGTCGGCAAACTGGCGCGGCAAGTCCGCGACCGCCTCGTCCACCAATTGTTCGAACCGTTCGGCGTCCATGCATCCGCCTTCTGGCGTTTCGCAAGGCATCCTACCGGCCTCGCCCTTTCTCCGCAAGCCGCGCAGCAACCGCCCCCGGCGCGGATGGCGAGGTGGCGCCGGCGGTTGGGAAAAAAATCCGAAAAATTTTTTGGGGGGCGGGCGGATTTTGGAGCGTTTTTTGGAGGGTCGCAACCGAGTTTCCAACTCGCCAGGGGCGTTTGGGGGCGCGGAAGACTCCGCGTGGAGTGCAAAACACCCCATTTTCATGCGACTATGCCCCCGATTTTCCCCGGCAATGGGCGACAACCGCCCCGCTTTTGCCTCGCAGAACCCTCGTTTTGCCTCCTATGCTATGGAGCGACGTGGATGGGATGGCCGTTTTCCCGCGAAGTTTGGCACGGGATTTGCATGCCGGGGAGGGGGGGTGATTTCAACGCAGCCCGGCCGAAGGTCCCTGCGGGAAGGACCCCTTTCGTGACATGGGGAGGTCGCCCGCCCCAGGCGGGTAAACTCCGAACGCAGAGGGAAGGCTAGGGGAACGGCGGACGGCGTACCGATAGAGAGGGGGCACCCAGAGGACGCAGGAAGCAGGGCAGGCGGGACGGCAGGGGAGGCGGAAAGGTTTCGGCGGAAATCGGAAAACCGAAATGAGTATTGCGTCCCCCGAATTTCGAATCACCCCTAGACGAACCTCAAACTTGCCCGGGCGGGAGCCCTGCTGGCGGTCAAACCTGAAATCCCTGATCCCTGAACGTGGATATGACGTGATCCCGGCACTCTTTGTGGCTCATGTACTCATCAAATGGATAGGACATCTCCGCAGGCTCTACACCGAGGGAACGAAGAGCCGCCTGCGGTGTCTCTAGACTCGCGGGTTCGGGCCGGACTGGGCCGATGTAGGTTCCATCAAGTGTGTCCCTTTCCCCGGCAGCGGTATCCTGTGTGGTTGCAATGAGTATGAGTTGGGCGATCTTGACACCGGGGTAAATCACAACTGGCGTGTTTGAGACATTGGCAATCTCAAGCGTCAAACAACCGCGGTATAGTGGATGGATCCAAGGAGCCGTCTCAATTGTAATGAAGGTTCGAGCCCAGGATGACTTGGTCAGGATTTCCCCCGAGACATCGGATGGCAGTTTCAGGTACTCGCGCGTTGCTCCAAGTACTGTGTGGTGTGCGGGCAAAACCAGGTACGAACCCAGGGGAACATACTGCTCGGAATAGAGATAGCGCGCACTCGTCAACCCAGGAACGAAACATGGTGCGCGGTGAGCACGGGGAACGAAAAAGTAACTCCCAAGTCGTAGGTCCACGGAGTCACGGTCAAAATCCTCGTCCTTTGGTCGGGGGGTGATTACAAGCGAGGTTGCTTTTTTCACGCGCCGCCTGAGGCGCCGTAGTATCTCCTTCCGGGTCAGCACCCCCGATCGCAGCGCGCCTCGTCGCCTGGCGGTCATTCCCGGCTTGCCAGCCAATCTTCTATCGCCTTTATCGACCATAGTTCGACTCTCTGCTCCACCTTAGCTCTGTCTTCGACTCGGTTCTTGCGTACGCTCTTCTTCTCAAACTTACTGTATAGGCTTGTCATACCATCAAGCCAGAAGAATATTGCCCCATTGATGATCGCGATGGGGTGGACCGGCTTCCCCCCTGTGGGGGTAACGGAAGGAACTATGCCATGTTCGAGGCACTCGCGCACCACAGAAGCCGACTTCAAGTAGTCCTGCCGCGGGCTTCCCCTGCCTTTCACGTATTTCCGGGCAAGCGCCTGGACCTTCCGCATTCTCTTCTTCTGGCACAGGACGCGCATCAGTTCGCGCCAAACCTTCTGCATGTCCGGGTCTTCTTCCTCTCCCTCTCTGGGAGGGGTGTAATCCTCCTCCTTTGTCTTGGCCATGCGAGCCAAGTCCGCCCAGTGCGCTGCCTTGATGTGCCCGCGCCACTTATCATCCTGAAGCACCTTGAGTTGTTCGCGGAAACGCAAGGTATCCGCTGGATGATCTGGGTCAAATGCACGAACGCCTTTGGGATTAAGGTCCGAGACCAGTCTGAGTAACTCAAGATAGGCAAAGGAATAAGCCGGCCCAATGAGTCGCACCGCAACTAGGTCTGCAAACAGTTCCTCCATCCAAATTAAAACAGTACGGCCTGCCCAAGAGGCGTAGGGACCGAACTGCGGACAGAGTTCAGCGGTCAATTGATCAAGTTCCTTACGGGAGAAGAGATGTGCTTCCTCAGCAATGAAATGTCCCGCCTCGTGGAAAAGGAGGCAGTTCATAAAGAGGCTCTTTGACTGCGAACAAGGAAGTCCGAGAAAGCCGCGCCTTGGTTCTGGGCTCTGTTCTCTTGTTACAATCGTCCGCAGGAAACGCATCGTGTCTTTGAGCCGTGTATGCCGGTGCTGCAAGTAGTTCAGTTCGGGGACCAACTCGATGACAATTCTCGCCTCGCGGACCGCGTCAAGTCCTCCGATGTAGTCACTCAGGAAATGGATGAAGGGATATGGCACTTTAAGCGCGTTAGCATCGGCCACCGGCTTTATGAAAGTGTGCAGAACCTCCCATCCCTGCATGAGCGACAGGGACTGGGACGTAAGAAGTTGCTCGCCCCCCTTCGTCTGTCGGCATTCTTGAATGCGCACTTTGAGGTGGCGAAGGGTGGCATCGGCAAGTCGCTCCGAGAGAAACAGGAAGTCGTCGGACCACTTGGGATAGGAGTTGCTTGCCCTGGCAACGGCGACAAGGTCCTGAAGCGAACTGACCAGCCGGTATGTGGCTGTACACTTATGTAATAGCAAGTTTCGTCGCAATCTGCCTGACTCCAGAAGGGATTTTCTCTTCAGGGGATTCCGCGTTGATGATGGCCTGCTTAGCCAACTCCGCAAAAAAGGTCATGGATTGGTCAATGGCCTTCGCACGGCGAGGCTTCGGGATTCCCTTCCCCTTGTCAACAACAGTGCACAGAAGAGCTTTCAGGCTCCCGGGGTCTGAAACACTCGGAACCTTCTTGGCCTGGAGCAGACGGCGCAGCGTACTCACCTCCTGGTAAGTCTGAAAGACGAGATCTGGCACACGCGAAGGGGACGTGCGCCTGGGGTTCTCGAGCGCGGACAGGGACTCTATGGCAAGCTCGATCATGTCGCTGTGCGCCGGCCTAGACTTGCGCGCGGTCCGAGCATCGAGAAGCTCATCAAGCAAAGCGTGGGCAAAAAGCCCCAGCGTGACATAACCCATGCTGTCGCGAATGTCCCGTTTCCCCAACATAACCTATCCTCCTCCCTGGGCATTGTAGCAGAACGACGGACGGGTAACAATAAAGATGGCTGGTCTCCCGAGGAGCGCCCCAACCTCAGGAAGGTCAGCCCGCTCGGCTTGGTGGATAACGGGCGATTGGGGAAGCTTCTTTACTGTCTCGCGAGACATGGCCTTGGTTCCCAGCCTCAGCACGGGGCCTCCGTGATTATCCTGCTTGGGCTCTGCGGATGTAAAGTCTAATGTTCCGAGCCGTCTGTCTTACAAACTCCCCAAGGATAAAGACGCTGAACACAAGCTGGCCGCGTTTCAGAACGCTCTTGAGCACGCGGTGGTCTGAGGTTGTCACGTAAACCTCCCTGCCGTCCGTATATATCTTCTTGCTCTCCAAGGCACTGCTGTTCGGATCCCAATTTCCAAGGATTTGCAGCGCCTTTTGAATCTTCTGAAGACTGAGTCCGGCCGTCCGTAACTCAACGACAACCCGCAACTTTAAGAGGTCCGTGTATGAGTAGCGGCGCTCCTTCCCCTTCCCCTGCTTTCGTCTTATCGAGGCGGTTACAATCCCGCGGTCGTCCCAATAGTCCAACTGTCTCTGGGTCGCTCCGCTGATCTCCCTCGCCGCCACAGCCGAAAAGTATTGCATTTTGGTACTCCCCGAATAATAAAACAACACGGTTGTCTTTCTTTGTCAAGCCTTTTTTCGGCAAGCGGCTGAACCCTTGTTTAAGGATTCTGAGAGGCGCCCAGCACCATAAGTGAAAAAAGGCCCCTCACGCCTCAGGGAACTTGCCCCGCTACTCGCGCCATGCGGGGGCTTTGCCAAGCGGAAAGTGCAGCCCGGCGTCGTCCCGATGGGGCTTCCGCCGTCGCCCTTCAGGCTTCGGCGGACAAGTCAGGCTATGGCAGGCAGGGGTTCAAAGTTCAAAGTGGCGCGGGGGGGGGGGGGGGGGGGGGGGGGGGGAGGAGGGGCGAGCCCCCGCGGGGGGGGGGGGGGGGGGGGCGCGCAAAAATGGGGCCC
>Ga0307379_10001238_pt1 | contig 40727 bp, 38 predicted proteins | sample UN2MG_FD_202237 | JGI IMG/M metagenome (GOLD analysis project Ga0307379, IMG submission 202237) | Soil microbial communities from Risofladan, Vaasa, Finland - UN-2 | ecosystem: Environmental > Terrestrial > Soil > Coastal area > Acid sulfate soil | place: Finland: Risofladan, Vaasa | collected...
GAAAAGAAAAAGGCGTCCAACCGCTGCGCAGGGTTGGACGCCAGAAGCGCGTTTTTTCGCGCGCGTGCCGGGAGGGAAGCCGGCACGAGCGAACCACATCTTCGGCTAGACGGGGGGCACTACCGATAAATGCGATATGGTCCGCTTCTACAAAAAAGATATGTAGATCGCCGGGCGATTTCAACGCCCCTCGCCTGGAAAATTTAACAAGACGTAAACGCGTCAAGCATTTCGCCATAACCAATTGATTTAGATGACTTTTCGGCGAACCCAAGCCTTAGCGGAAAGGCGAAAAGGAATCCTTTGATTGGAAGAAATCGACGGCAACCTTACGGCCCGCGACGATATTGTTGACTGTCACCTTTGTGGTCAGCCCCTGGGCGTCGGTGATCATCCATTCCTTCAATTCGAGCTCTGAGCCGGCGTCGAAGGACAGCTTGATACGGCCGGCCGCGTCACCGCTGCTGTCTTCCAGCGAGATCGCGAGCTCTCCCGGCTGACGTTCGACGCCGACGATGCGGGCATCCCGGCCAAGGTCGACAGTATCAGCGAGAAGCAGGCGGAACGGCGTGGACTCGATGGGATACTTCTCCACCGTCTTCAGGTCGCTGTCCTCGATGGCGAGCGAACTACCGTCGGCGACAATGCGCAACGCGCTCGGCGGCGCATAGTCGAAGCGGATCTTGCCAGGACGCTGAACGTAGAAGCGGCCCCGTGACCGCTTGTTGCTGGGGTCGATCTGCTCGAAGCGGCCTTGCAGATTGGTGATGCCGTTGAAATAGGCGTTGATCCGCTGGACCGCCTCGCTCTGCGCATCGCCGATGAGCGGCGTGGGCGCGTCGACGGCCTCGACTGCGGCCTCCCAGCTCGCGCCCTCGTCGATTGCGGATGGAGTGATCTCACCGACCGGCGCCGCGTTGTCGGCCGGCACGACCTCCTGGCCGATGGATGGACGAAGCGCATCCTCCGGCGGTCCACCTTCCTGTTCGACAGGGTCAGTGGAGATCGGCGATTTCGGCACGGTGGTCGAGCTGTCCTGGGCGAAGGCCAGGCCAATGGTGAAGCTCAAAGCGATCGGAAGACCAGCGAGGCCCCCGGCGGCGCTGCGGCGTGTCATAAATCCCCCTCGTCGGTGGGGCGAGGACCAAGAACTAAGAGACATTCGATAGATGATTCCGCGAAATCTGGTCAACTTCTTGGCGGTGGGAACATAAGCCCCTAATAAGGTGCCGAAGCGTCGTCGTCACCTACTAGAATCTCCCGCTTGCCGGCATGGTTGGCGGGGCCGATGAGCTCCTCGTTCTCCATGCGCTCGATCAGGGTCGCCGCGCGATTGTAGCCGATCCCGAGGCGCCGCTGAATGTAGCTCGTGGAGACCTTCCGGTCTCGTAGCACAATTGCCACAGCCTGGTCGTAGAGATCGTCGCCGCTGTCGCCGTATTCGGAAGCGCCACCGCCGTCCTCATCGTCATTTTCCGCCTCGTCGGTCACCGCGTCGAGATAGGCCGGGACGCCCTGCTTCTTGAGGTGGCGGACCACCTTCTCGACCTCGTCGTCGGAAACAAAAGGCCCATGCACGCGGATGATGCGGCCGCCGCCGGCCATGTAGAGCATGTCGCCTTGGCCGAGCAGCTGTTCGGCGCCCTGCTCACCGAGAATCGTGCGGCTGTCGATCTTCGAGGTGACTTGGAAGCTGACACGCGTGGGGAAGTTCGCCTTGATGGTCCCGGTGATCACGTCCACGCTCGGCCGCTGCGTCGCGGTGATGAGGTGGATGCCTGCCGCGCGCGCCATCTGCGCCAGCCGCTGCACCGTGGCCTCGATGTCCTTGCCCGCCACCATCATGAGATCCGCCATCTCGTCGACAATCACGACGATGTATGGCATGGCCTCGTAGTCCATCTCCTCTTGCTCGTAGATGGCCCGGCCCGTCTCCCGGTCGAAGCCGGTCTGCACGGTGCGGGTCAGAGCCTCGCCCTTGGCTTCGGCCTGGAGGACGCGAGCGTTGTAGCCTTTGATGTCGCGTACCCCGAGCTTCGACATGCGCTTGTAGCGCTCTTCCATCTCGCGCACGGTCCATTTCAGCGCAACAACCGCCTTTTTCGGGTCGGTCACCACCGGCGCGAGCAGATGTGGAATGCCGTCATAGACGGACAGCTCAAGCATCTTCGGGTCGATCATGATGAACTTGCACTGCTCCGGCGACAGCCGATAGAGCAGCGACAAGATCATGGTGTTGATCCCGACCGACTTGCCGGAGCCCGTGGTGCCGGCGATCAGAAGATGGGGCATGCGGGAGAGGTCGGCGATCATCGGCTCGCCGCCGATGGTCTTACCGAGCGCCAGCGCCAGCCGCGCATCGGTATCCAGGAAATCCGACGATTCGAACATCTCGCGCAGCATTACGATTTCGCGCCGATCGTTCGGCAGCTCGATACCGATAGCGTTGCGGCCCGGAACCACGGCGACACGCGCGGCGATCGCGCTCATGGAGCGGGCGATGTCGTCCGCCAAGCCAATAACTCTTGAGGACTTGGTGCCGGGCGCGGGCTCAAGCTCATAAAGCGTGACCACCGGGCCGGGGCGCACATTGGTGATCTCGCCCTTCACGCCGAAGTCCTGAAGCACGCCTTCGAGTTCCCGCGCGTTCTCCTGCAAGACCTCGTCGCTGATGCTCTTGCCGCGGGCCGAGCGCGGCTTTTGTTGAAGAAGCTTCACGGCGGGCGGATCGTAGGGTTCGTCCGAAAAGGGCGTATGGAGGCTCGTGTGCTTCTTCTTTTTGTCTTTCTGCTCGAGCCGCGTGATCCGGTAGTCCGGTCCGGTGCCGTCATCGTCGTAGTCGTCATCGTCTTCGTCGTACTCGACGAGAGGCGTTGGCCCGAAGGAAGGTTCAATGCGGCCGTCGGCATCGACGACGGGCTCGGGCTCCTTCCAGTCCTCATCGTCCTCGTCGAACTCTCCCGCACGCGGCTTACGCCGGAACAGGCGGCGAGTGGCCGCCAGTCCATGCATGCCGAAATGCATGCAGCCGCCGAGCCACGCATTGGCCCATTCGCCCGCGGCCGTGGAGCGCGGCGCCCACAAGGCAATCAGCCGCGACGTACTGGTGCCGCACGCGAAGAGCAGGAGCCAGAAGCCGATGACGAAGAACGCGAGCCCGGCGACGAAGGCAACGGCGGCCTCCGGCAAGAAGGGACCGATGATATGGGCGCCCGCCATTATGAAATCGCCGAGAATGCCGCCAAGACCGTTGGGCAGCGGCCAGCTCTTGGGCTGGGGCAGGGCGGCGAGCGCCGCGGCGAGCAGTAGCGCGGAGACGGGCCAAGCCAATAGGCGCAGTCTGCGGCGGTTGGGGACGGTGCGGGCCACGAGATGCCAGCCCCAGGCGGCCAGAGGCAAGAACAGGAAGATCGCGGCAAGCCCCAAAGACTGGATACCGAGATCCGCGATCACCGCGCCCCAGCTTCCGAGCAGGTTACGGGGCACCACACCTGTCGCATTGTTGAGGCTGGGGTCGTGGACCGACCAGGTGGCCAGGCTCGCCCATACGGCGCCGGCGCCGGCGATTAGGACAAAGCCATACGTACCGAATATGAGCCGGCGCAGGCCGGTCTCCACGGCGCTTGGAAGAAGCCGCCGCTGTGCTTTTGCTCTACCTCTTGGTGCCATCCCTCTAACCCAATGTGGCGACGATGCGCGCTAAGCCTTCCCGCGTTGTTTCCGCGTCGTGCACGAGCGCAACCCTGATGCAATCCAGGCGGAATCGGCCTGGTCGGCTTGCGGCTTCGTGAGATAGGCCCCAGGGAGCACTGTGACACCACACCCTTTCCAAAGGGTTGTCGCAGCGGCCTCTCCACCGGCTATTTTCGGCCAAAAAAGAAGCTCCCAGCGGGGCGGCGATAGCCGTTGCGGCCTCCGCGGACCGAATCATCGCCACTTCAAGCGCCCCCTGGTGGGACGCGCGGCAATCCCGTCCATGGAACGTAAAAGGCCCCGACGCTTGCGCGCCGGGGCCCGAGGTGGAGCTAGAAGTCAAGGGAGGAGGAGACCTAGCTCAAATTCTCCACTGTTCTTGTCCCTCTGTTTTTTGCGCGAAGGTCTATTGGACCACCTCGCCATGCAGGTTGATGTCGAGGCCTTCGACTTCGACAGCCTGGCTCACGCGCACCCCGACGAGGATGTTGGTGATGATCAGGATGACGAAGGTCGCGATCGCACACCAGACGATGGTGGCCAAGATGCCCCAAAACTGGGTAAGGACCTGGCCCGGATTGCCCTCGAGCAGACCGGCGGTGCCGCCGATCGCTTCGACAGCGAACACGCCCGTCAGCAGAGCGCCAACGATACCGCCGACGCCGTGGATACCCCACACGTCGAGCGAGTCGTCATAGCCCAGGGCCTTCTTCACGGTCGTGGACAGGAAGAAGCAGACCAGACCGGCAGCGATACCGATCCAAAGTGCGCCAAACCCATCGACGAAGCCGCAAGCCGGGGTAATTGCCACAAGACCGGCGATTGCGCCCGAGATGATGCCAAGGATGGACGGCTTTTTGTGGACGATCCATTCGATGAGCATCCACGACAGAGCCGCGGCCGCGGTCGCGATCTGCGTCGTGACCATGACCATACCGGCACCGGTACCAGCACTAAGAGCTGAACCGACGTTGAAGCCGAACCAGCCCACCCACAGGAGCGACGCACCAATCAGGCTCAAGACCAGATTGTGCGGCGCCATGTTCTCGGTACCGTAACCGACGCGCTTGCCGAGGAAGATGCAGCACACAAGGCCTGCGACACCGGCGTTGATGTGCACCACTGTACCGCCGGCGAAGTCGAGCACGCCAGCCTCGGACAGGAAGCCGCCGCCCCACACCCAGTGACAGACGGGGGCATAGACGAACAGCCCCCAAAGCACCATGAAGATGCAGACTGCCGAGAACTTCATGCGGTCCACGAAGGCACCGACAATGAGGGCCGGGGTGATGGCAAAGAATGTCATCTGGAAGGTGAAGAACACCGACTCCGGAATAGTCCCGCTCAGTGTTTCAACATCGACACCGGCCAGGAACATCTTCGACAGACCGCCAACATAGGCGTTGAGCGATCCGCCGTCGGTGAACGCAAGCGAGTAGCCGACGATGAACCATGCGATCGTCATCAAGCAGACGATCGTAAAGACCTGCATCACCACGGACAGGACGTTCTTCTTGCGGACCATGCCGCCGTAGAAGAGCGCGAGGCCCGGGATGGCCATCATCAGGACGAGGACGGTGGATGTCAGCATCCAGGCCGTATCGCCCGTATCGAGTTTGGCAACCTCTTCAGCCGCTTCCGCAATGGGCTCGGCCCCTTCTGCGGCAGCTTCCTGAGCGAGCGCCGGATCGACGTAGTAGAGCGCTACGAGTAAAAGCGTAGCGACCGCGCCGAATAGATATTTGGCAAGGGTCGTCATCTTCAAATCTCCCCCTCTCACAGTGCTGATTCGTTGGTTTCGCCGGTGCGAATGCGCACCGTCTGTTCGACGGGAACGACGAAGATCTTGCCGTCGCCGATCTGCCCGGTCTTTGCCGCGGCCACGATGGCGTCCACAGCTTTGTCGACCATGTTGGTAGGCACCACGACTTCGATCTTTATCTTCGGCAAGAAGTTCACGGCGTATTCCGCGCCGCGATAGATCTCAGTGTGGCCCTTCTGCCTCCCGTATCCCTTGACCTCTGTAACGGTCATACCTTGCAATCCGAGCTCGGTGAGGGCTTGACGCACCTCGTCGAGCTTGAATGGCTTGATGATTGCCATCACCAGCTTCATCTGTTTGAGCCCTCCATTGATTTACGGCTGTGTAGTCGTTGCCGTCTCTGGTTTCAGCCGTGCGAACCCCAAAGCAGAGTCAAGCTACGTGCCAACTCTGCATAACGGCCCGCAAACCATTGGGGTTAGGGATTCTTTTACAATTCGAGCCAATCACGCCGGCCCTCTGACGTCGGTCAATGAGCACACAAATTAGGCAAAAAGGACCATTTGCCTACTGATTAGGCTGTTATTTTGGCGATCGTTCGCGCACGAGGCCTTCTTGGGCCGTCGAGGCGACCAGACGGCCATCGCGCGTGAACAACGTCCCGCGGCAAAACGCCCTGGCGGCGCCGGAGCTCGGGCTGTCCTGGGCATAAAGCAGCCATTCATCGGCCCGGAAGGGCTCATGAAACCACACCGCATGGTCCAGGCTCGCCAGCATGAGATTCGGGTCGAAGACGAAGCGGCCATGGGCGACCAGGGCCGTATCGAGCAAGGTAAAGTCCGAGGCATACGCCAAAATGCATTGGTGAAGCGCCAGATTGTCGCCGAGCGTGCCCGTCGCTTTGATCCACACGAGCTGGCTGGGGTCGTTCTGGTCGCGCGAGAAGTAGCGGGAGATGTCCACGGGCCGGATCTCGATCGGCCGCTCGTGTTGCCAATAGGCTTTCACCGGCTCCGGTACCCTGCCGATGAGTTCCTCCTTTAGCTCCGCCTCGCTCGGCAAGTCTTCGGGCGGCGGCACTTCGGGCATCGGCATTTGGTGCTCAAGCCCGTCTTCTTCCTTATGAAAGGACGCGGCCATGGAGAAGATGGCGTGCCCATGCTGGATGGCCACGACGCGGCGCGTCGAAAAGCTGCCGCCGTCGCGGATTCTGTCCACTTCGTAGATGATCGGAACCGCGGGATCGCCGGCGCGTAAAAAATAGGCATGTAGAGAATGTGCCTTCCGGCCTTCCACGGTCCGGTTGGCGGCAACGAGCGCCTGGCCGATAACCTGCCCCCCTAACACGCGCTGCCAACCGACCTGCGGGCTGAGGCCCCGGTACAGATTGTGTTCCAGCGGCTCGAGATCGAGGATCGACAGGAGTTGATCCAGCGCGGCGCTCATGGGCGGACCCTTTCCGGGGGCTTCTTTGACAGACTAAAGCCGTTTAGCAGGTTCGAGCCAGGGCCGAAAAGCCGCCTTGGCCCTCAAGGGCAAGAAGTGGCACCGTGCCGCGCCATCGCTTATAGAGAGCCCATGGCACAGCCTCACAGAGCGAAGTCGGCCGGCTACGGCGTCATTATTGCCGGCGGCGGCTACGTCGGCAGCACCCTTGCTCTGGCCCTCACCAAGCTCGGGCCGCAAGGTTTTCGCGTCGCGCTGATCGAGGCTGCGACACGACTGCCGAACGCGGAGACAAGTGCCGACCCACGCGGTCTTGCGTTGTCGGCGGCCTCCAAAAGCTTGCTGGACACGCTCGGCCTCTGGCCGGCACTGGCGCCTCACAAGCAAACCATCGAGTCTATCGAGGTCACCGACAGCCCCTTGAACGCGAGCTTGCGGACTCACTTCCTGGGGTTCGATGAGGAGATGACGGCGGACGCGCCCCGCGCCAGTCTGGTCGAGGCGGGCAACCTTTTGCGTGTGATCTCGGACGCGGTCGGATCCGAGCCGGCGATCGATGTCTTCGCCCCGGACAGCATCGATCACCACGAGCCGAACACGTTTGCCGTGAGCGTGCATCTTGAGGGCGGGGGAACGCTACAGGCCCCACTTCTCATTGCCGCTGACGGCAAGCGCTCACCTCTCAGGGAGCGCGCGGGCATTAAATGTATCGGCTGGTCCTATCCGCAAGTGGGCATCGTCGCCACGGTTGCGCATGAGCGCCCGCACCACGGCAGGGCGGTGCAGCACTTCTTGCCCGCCGGCCCCTTCGCAATCCTACCGCTCGAGGGCGACCGTTCGTCCATTGTGTGGACGGAGGAGAAGACCAAAGGCGATGAGCTCATGGCGGGAAGCGACGAGGCGTTCACCGCCGAGCTCATACGCCGCTTCGGACACCGTCTCGGCCGCGTCAGTCTCGCAGGGCCAAAGCAGTCATTTCCCCTCGCCTTCCAGCTGGCACGGTCGTTTGTTGGCGAACGTCTCGCCTTGATCGGCGATGCCGCGCATGTCGTCCATCCGCTTGCGGGCCAGGGACTCAATATCGGCCTGCGCGACGTGGCCGCGCTTACGGAAACGATCGTTGATGCCCTGCGGCTCGGGCTCGATACCGGCTCCGCCACGACGCTGGAGCGCTATCAGCACTGGCGGCGTTTCGACAGCGCCTTCTCGGGCACGGTGATGGATGGGCTGAACCGTTTGTTCTCGAACGATAGTGCGCCCCTTCGCGCGATCCGCGATCTCGGACTTGGCCTTGTCGACCGCGCGCCCGGCCTGAAACGCTTCCTTGTGCGCGAAGCCGCCGGCGCCACCGGCGACGTGCCGCGTCTGATGAAGGGGGAGGCGCTGTAGCCGGGTGGCGCGCGACCGTACGATGCAGCCGAGCTTTGTCACCCGCTTCGCGCCGTCGCCGACGGGGCTTCTCCATCTTGGCCATGCCTTCTCCGCCCTGACCGCTTGGGAGGCGGCGAAGGCGGCCGATGGGGAATTCCTTCTGCGGATCGAGGATACGGATCGGTCACGCGCGCGGCCCGAATACGAGGCGGCGATCTACGAGGATCTGACTTGGCTGGGCGTGTCGTGGCCCGAACCGGTGTGGCGGCAATCGGAACGGCTCGACGTCTATGCAGACGCGCTCGAGCGGCTGAGCCGTCTGGGTGTGACATATCCTTGTCGCTGCACGCGCGCCGACATCCGTGCCGCGTTGTCGGCGCCACAGGAGGCGACGATGCCTCTCCCGCCCGACGGCGCAGTCTATCCCGGGACTTGCCGCGGCCGCGACATGGCGGAGTGCGGGCCCGGCGACGCGATCCGGCTCGATCTGGACCGGGCGCTGGAACGCCTAAACGGACACACACTGACTTGGCGCGAGACCGGAGCGGCCCATTCCGAAGCGCAAGCGCTGAACCCGGAGGCCATGCGGCACCAAATCGGCGACGTGGTTCTGGCGCGCAAGGATATCGGTGCTGCGGCCTATCATCTGTCGGTGGTGGTGGACGATGCAGCTCAGGGCGTCACCCATGTCATTCGGGGCGAGGACCTATTCGAGGCGATGCCGATCCACCGGCTCTTGCAGGCGCTGCTCGATCTCCCGGTGCCGGTTTGGCATCACCATCCTCTCGTGCGCGACGAAGCGGGCAAGCGGCTCTCCAAGCGCGCCGACGCTTGCGCGATCCGATCCTATCGCGACGCGGGTTGGACGCCGGAACATGTGCGGCGGACGGCACAGAGCCTGACAGCCTCGGCGCCCTAAGACTCGTCGAGCCTGCGGGCTTCTTCAGGCAACATGATCGGGATGCCGTCGCGAATGGGAAAGGCCAACCCCGCCGCGCGGCTGATCAGCTCTTGCTTCTTCGCGTCGTAGTCGAGCGAAGTCTTTGTTAGGGGGCACACCAAGATCTCGAGCAATTTGGGATCGACGCGCCGCTCGGTGGTGCCGGCATCTTTATCGTCTTGTGTCATTGGATCGAGGTCCCCGAGCCGTCGTCACGCGCGGCCAGTTCCATCTCCGCCAAGGCCACCAGCGCGTCCGCGCGCTCCTGGAGGCCTTTGGCCTCCAGCAAGGCCTGCTTCTCCTCCGTGCCGTAGGGGCTGAGGATCGACAATGTATTCACCAGCCGCTCATTGGTCGCGCCGTTGATGCGGTCCCAATCGGCGTTCAGATTGTTGGCTTCCAGATAGAGGCGAAGCGTTTCCAAGAGGCGCACTCGGTCCACATCGTCCTCGCCGTGCCCGCTGATGAAGTCATCGGCGTAGGGTGAAAAATCGACCTCGCACATCCTGAATTGAGTGTCAGAGGAAATCTCGTCGCCAAGTTTGAATCGCGCAACGCCGGTGAGCGAGATGATGACGTGCCCGTCCTCCGTCTCGTTGAAGGCGGTGATGCGCCCCGCGCAGCCGACCGCACGTAACTCAACGTCCTTGCCTTCGGGAGACTCGGCTTCCCCGGTGTCGGGACCCGGTTGCACGATGCCCATCAACCGGTCATTGGCAAGCGCGTGATCGACGAGCGCCAAGTAGCGCGGCTCGAATATATTGAGAGTCAGGGCTGCGCGTGGCAGCACAATTGCCCCACGCAAGGGGAACACCGGCAGCATCGTCGGCATGTCTTCGGCACTGTAATAGCGGTCGGCCACCGGGCCAATGCTCCTCGAAGTCTACGCGAACAGCAAAGACGAAAGTTTCTGCCGGCCCGATATCGTCGCTGGGTCTGTCGGTCCCCAAGCCTCAAACAACTGCACAAGTTGCTTGCGTGCCGCATCGTCGTCCCAGGCGCGGTGCTTGGCGACGAGGGTAAGCAGTTCATCGAGCGCGCCCTCTCGGTCGCCCTTGGCGTTGAGCGCAAGCGCGAGATCGAAACGCGCCTGCGGATCGCCCGGCTCGGCGGCCACTTTGGCGCGCAAGCTATCAATATCGCCTGTCTCTCCGGCTTTGCGCGCAAGCTCAAGCGCCGCACGTGCGCTGGCGACCGGCGCGCTTTCGGCCTTGGCTGGCGGCACCAGCGCCAAGGTCTGCTCGGCGCGGTCGAGATCGCCCATCTTAATGTAACACTTCGTCAAGCCGGCGATGGCCTCAAAGTTCTCTGGGTCTTTCTGCAGGATCTCGCCGAAGCCCTGCGCCGCCGCGTTGATGTCGCCCGCTTCGAGCGCCGCTTGGGGCCCTTCGATATCGGCCTCGCTGTCGGCGTCTTCGCCTATCAGCCGCGCGATGAAGGCATTGATCTGCGATTCCGGTAACGCGCCCATGAAGCCGTCCACGGGCCGTCCCTCCTTGAAAGCGAACACGGCCGGGATTGACTGCACACCCATTTGACCCGGGATCTCCGGGTGCTCGTCGATATTGAGTTTCACCAGCCGGATCGCGCCCTTAGACGCGCGCACGGCCTTCTCCAGGATCGGCGTGAGCTGCTTGCACGGGCCGCACCACGGCGCCCAGAAATCAACGAGAACCGGCCGCTCGCTCGATGCCTCGACGACGTCGCGCATGAACTCTGCGGTCGTGCTGTTCTTGATCAGATCGGCGCCAGGCTCGCCCGCGCCGCCGTCGCCTAGGATTGGGGTTTCTACGCTCATGCTCCACTTTCCGGACGGCATCCGAGGCCGCCGCTCTGAGCCAACAAAGATGGGCCGAGATGCCGCGTTTGGCAACCGATGGACCCGCGTCAAAGCGCGGTCAATCGAGCCGTAAGATGCGCGGTTGGTGCCCGCAGGCTTCCATGAACCGTAGCAGGTCCTTCGTCGCAAGCCGCGTGGTGGCGCTGTTTACGAGGGGGTGGCAGTTCACCTCGGCAAAGTCCATCAGGGCCTCATCGACCACCACGGCCGCCAATTGCCGCGAGGTCTCGTTGACCAGAGCAAAAGCGGTGACGGAACCCGGCTCGATCCCCAACACCGCCATCATCAACTCGGGCTTGCCGAAGCTGAATCGGCCGAAGCCGAGATGCTTGGCCAGCCCCTTGAGATCCACCTTCGTACCTTCCTTGGCCACCACCAGCGCCATGCGGCCGTCCTTGTCCTTGAGAAACAGGTTTTTGGTATGGGCGCCCGGAATCGTTCCTCGAAGAGCCTGGCTCTGCTCCACGGTGTACAGCGGCGCGTGCTCGACCGTGGAAGAAACAATGCCCAGGTCTTCGAGCCGGGCGAACAGCGTGGCGCGGTTGGATGGCATTGCTTTCGGCGCGGGGTTCGGCTAATGGGGCCCCTCACTGGGGCCGGCAGACGGTCCTATGTGAGGACTGCGCAGGGTCTGTAGACAGCCCAGGCGCGATCCACTACAAGGCAAATGATCACCCTGAGGCTTGAAATTCAAGGCTTGCCGGTGGTTTGGAGTGCGGGTGTAGCTCAGGGGTAGAGCACAACCTTGCCAAGGTTGGGGTCGTGGGTTCGAATCCCATCGCCCGCTCCAATCAATCTTCCTAAGCAGAAGATGCTTGCGCGCAAACCCGGCGCCGGTGCTCGTGAAGACGAGACTTAGAACGGCCAGAAATTGCGACGCTGAGTGCGCGTGTAGGCCGGGGCAACGTGCCGCCGGGTCGAGGCGCGACGCTTTCTACGCGGCTTGGGCGAAACACTTGCCCGTTCGACCTTGGCCGGCTTGCTCGTGTCCCACACCAAGAAGTCCGCGCCCTTCGGCAAGGTCGCCGTGTTGATCGCCGTGTCTGCAACAATCAAGGACGAGCCGGGCGTCAGACGCTCGGAAATATTCCGGCGAACGTCGTCTGGAATCTCGATGCGGTTGAGTACCGCCGTCGGATCGGTGTCGTCCTTCAGGCTGATTCCCATCCACTGCGCTTTGGTGTCGCCTTTGGCAAAATGCATCACCGTGAAGACATGCGTGCCAAGCGACTCGTCGGAGTTGCGGAACCTGACTGGTGCATCGAACACGCTTGCGAACTTCTGACGGACGAAGAGATGACCTTCCGGAGGCTGTTCCTTACCGGCCACCGTGTAGAGCTTCTTCTCCAGATCGTCGTTGAATGCGCCGGTCTCGGGCATGTCGTTGGCCTTTTGGAAGGCCTTGATGGCTCTGGCGGTCAGAGTGCCGAACGTCCCGTCGAAGTCTTGCGGCTCCAGATAGCCAAAGGAAGACAGGATGTACTGGGCATCGCGCAGGCTATCGCGCTTGGTGCGGCGTGTGACCAGAATGCGCAGCGGCTCGGTTGAATGCGGCTCGGCGGCTTCCACCGCGGCGGCGGCCGTTCCGGCCACAAGCTTTGCGGCCATGACGGAAGGCTTCTCGGGCGGCAGCGGCGGATGGTCGTTCAGGCCCAGGATCGAGAGCGAGACGGCTACGGGCTCGGCCGCAGGCTGCGTCAGAGCAGTGGCCGAGACGGTCAGAATCGGGCCGGCCTGCGGCTCTTCGGTTTCCTCCGGCCCGGTCGTTTCCTTCGCGACGTCGGCATTTTCCGGGGTGGGCACTATGGGCTGAGCCAGGGTGGTGGCCGAAAGAGAAACTGTCGGGCTCGACGGCGTGGAGGCTGCATCGGCCGGCGCGGCAAGATGGCCCTGATCCTTTAGAAGCTCGTCGGACGTCCCCACAGCCGCCTGTTGGCCTTTGGCGTCGGCTGCGGGCTTCTCTGCGACAGCCTGAGAGCCGCTGCCCACGAAGGGCGCTGCATTGGGATCGATGGCATGAACCCGCGTATCCTCGAGAATCGCCACAGAGACTGGGCGCTGCGCCGGGGACGCATCCGTCGCCGCATGGATAGCCGGTGAGGCCGCGACCCTCGCCTCGGTGAGCGGCGTCGGCGCGGGAGCCGCGGTCTCGGCCTTCGCCAGGACGACCGGCAGGCCGGCCCCGAAGGGTGTACCGGCCTCGTTGCTCGACCGGCGCATCTTGTGCTGGTCATGATCCTTGGCCAGGACCGGCGGCATAGGCGGCGGCAACGGCTGGAACAGGGCCGAGTGTTCGACCAGTTTCGGCGCGACCATGTTGCGGGCGATGACGACCTGCTCACCGACATTGGTCATCGAGAACAGCTTCGGAGCGAAGGAATAGGGCAAGCGAATGCAGCCGTGAGAGGCCGGGTAGCCCGGGACCACGCCGGCATGGAGGGCTGTACCGGACCAGGTCAGGCGTTGCATCCACGGCATCGGCGCGCCGTTATAGAGGTTTGAATAGTGGCGCCGGCGCTTCTCGAGGATGCTGAAGACGCCCGCTTTTGTGGAGTGACCGCGCTTGCCGGTGGAGACCCGTGTGCTGGTGACCAGCGCCGTACCTCGGTAGATATTGGCCTTCTGATTGCTCAGGGAGACGACGATCGTCATCGGCTGGTTGGGATCGACAGCCGTCTCGTGGCTTTCGGCAGGTGTGCTTTTCTTCGCGGCCACCGGCGCAGCAGCAACCGTCGCCGCAATCGCCGCAGCGCCGAGAAAAATTGTGAGGGTTGAGAGAGTTCTCTTGGCGACCTCGGCCGCCTCTTCCCCTGTCATACGCATACGCACCGTACTCGCTCCCCGTAATAGATCGGTCCCATAGCGAGCCCCCATGAGTCCCCCAAACGACTCACGAATCACCCTAAGAGAGGCCTCCAACTTTGACTAGCAAAGCCTTCGGATTACCTAATGTGCTTGGGAACTTGCGGGGTTCGGGTGACAAGCCTCCTGTCATAGAAAAAATCGCGTAACTGCGAGACCTTAGTTGGGTCGAAGCACCCTTTGACCGAAGCCGAACGGGCAACGATCCGGCAACTAAGTCTTCAAAGAAACTTGGCGGTTGTTTCATTCTCGCAACACTTCGAGAGGTGTTCTGCCCTTTCCTTTGGCACCGGCACGGCGTCCCACCGCCCAGCCCCCGGAAATGTCCACATGCAGCCGCCACGGGGGTGTTCACGCTAGCCTTAGCCACTAGGTAGGCCCGGATCGGAAAACGGACTGGAAGGCGGCATGAGCAGCATCGAGAACTTGGCCAAACTTTTGGAAGGCGACGCCCTGACGCAGTGGGCTATTGCCGCCGCTCTGAGCGCCGCGATCCTGCTTGTCGCCCTTCTCGTGCGGCTGTTCCTGTCGCGCGGCCTCCCGTCTCCGCAGCCCGGGAAGGACTTACACTGGCCCGAAGTGCTACACGAGCTCGTCACCCGCACCTGGACGCTGTTCCTCATTATCGCGGCGATCTATGCCGGGACTACGCTTCTAGACCTGCCGGACTCAATCCATCGGCTGGTCTCTTCTGTCTTCATCATCGCCCTGTTCGTCCAGATTGCGGTCTGGGCCGACCGCATTGCCTCGGCCCTACTCACCTGGCGGCTCGCACCGCTCGAGGGTCAGTCCTCCATGCGCAATGCGCTGGCGCTGATTCAGTTCGCGGTGCGCGTCGCGGTCTGGTCGATTGCGCTGCTGCTGATCTTCGAGAATCTCGGGCTTCGACGTAACCGCGCTGGTCGCCGGTCTTGGCGTTGGCGGTATCGCCGTGGCGCTCGCCGCCCAGAGCGTGCTTGGCGATCTGTTTTCCTCGCTCGCCATCGTCCTCGATCGGCCCTTCGAGGTCGGCGATTTCATCGTGTTCGGCAATCAGAGCGGCACGGTGGAGAAGATCGGTATCAAGACCACGCGCATCCGCGCGCTGTCGGGCGAGCAAGTCGCAGTTTCGAACAGCGACCTCGTCAAGACGCGCGTTCACAACTTCAAGCGTATGGACCAGCGTCGTATCGTGCTCGTGCTGGGGGTCACCTACGACACCCCGGCCGACAAGCTCGACAACATTCCCGGCATGGTGACGAAGATCATCGAGGCGCAGGATAAAGCCCGATTCGATCGGTCCCATTTCCGTAGCTTCGGGGATTCGGCTCTCGAGTTCGAGGTCGTCTACTATGTGCTGTGCCGTCTACATGGACGTGCAGCAGGAGATCAACTTCGCGATCTTCCGGGCCTTCGAGGATCAGGACATAGAATTCGCCTTCCCGTCTCAGACGCTCTACGTTCCGGGACTAAAAGCGTCGCTCGACGAGAGTGCCAACGCCCAAGAGGCGACGAGCTAGGCCGGCACCGCCCGCGAGGAAAGCGCTTGCCACCGCGACGGGCACTCAATACACGAGTCTCGGTTCGAGCAGCTAGGGAGGACGCCATGCTGGCAATTGCGTACATTCGCCCAGAAGGCGCCATCCGCGCCGTCTGCATCATGCTTGTAGGGCTTGCTCTCGCCGGTTGCGGCATCAATCAGATTCCGACGCTCGATGAGCAGGCCAAGGCCGCATGGAGCGAGGTGTTGAACCAGTATCAGCGCCGCGCCGATCTCATTCCAAATCTCGTCGAGACGGTGAAGGGTTTTGCCGAGCAGGAGAGCAAGGTGCTCACCGAGGTGGTCGAGGCGCGCGCCAAGGCCACGCAGGTGCAGATCCCGCAGGACATCCTCACCAACAAGGAAGCGTTCGACAAGTTTCAGGACGCACAGAACAATCTCTCTGGTGCGTTGGGGCGTTTGCTTGTCGTCGTCGAGCGCTATCCCGATTTGAAGTCGAACCAGACTTTCTTGGCCCTTCAGTCGCAGCTCGAAGGCACCGAGAACCGCATTGCCATTGCCCGGCGCGATTACATCGCCGATGTTCGCGACTACAACACGGAGCTCCGCACCATCCCCGGCCGTTGGTGGCGCGCGCTGCTCTATCCAGACGCCGAACCGATGGAGAACTTCTCGGTTTCGCAGGAGACGACGCAAAACCCCAAGGTGGAGTTCTAGCGTCAGCCGGCCGCGTTACCGGCAAGCGAGGGCGTCATGGCCTTCATGATGTTGCGGTCTACAACGTCGCGCCTTTTCGCGTTGGCGCTCATCGCCGCGCTCGGCTTCGCAATTCTGCCGGTCTCCGCCGCCCCGACCTTTCCTGAGCTCACCGGACGGGTGGTCGACGACGCCGGACTTCTGGCCCCGGAGGATGAGCAGGCGCTCGCCGCGGAGCTGAAGAGCCTTGAAGACAAGAGCTCCGATCAGCTTGTCGTCGTGACGCTGCCGTCCTTGCAAGGCTACACCATCGAGGACTACGGCTATCAGCTCGGCCGCCATTGGGGTATAGGCACCGCCAAGCTCGACAACGGCGCGCTTCTCATCGTCGCCCCCAACGAGCGCAAGGTGCGTATCGAGGTGGGCTACGGGCTCGAACCGATCCTCACCGACGCGCTCACCAAGATCATCATCGAGAACGCGATCCTGCCCCGCTTCCGTGCCGGTGACTATGCGAGCGGTATCAAGGACGGCGTGCACGATATCGTGCTCTCCCTTACCGGCGATGCGGCCGAGGTTGAGGCCCGCGCTCGTGCCCGCCAGGACGTCGACGAACCGGCCATCGATTGGTTCACCGTGCTGTTCTACGTCGCGATCTTCCTGCTCGTCATCTATCTGACGCGCAACGGCAGCTATGTCGTGCCGCCGGGCAGCAAGCGCAGCGGCCGCTCCACATGGAGCTCAGGAGGCGGTGGCTGGAGCAGTGGCGGCGGCGGATTCTCCGGCGGGGGCGGCGGCTTCGGCGGCGGCGGCTCCTCGGGCAGCTGGTAGGAGCGGAAGCCATGCAGCCCTTCACCGCGCAAGACCATGCCGTGATCGCAGACGCGATCTCGCGCGCCGAGAGGCAAACGAGCGGCGAGATCGTAGTGGTGGTCGCGCGCGCCTCGTCGCGCTATCGCTATTTCTCACTCATGTGCGTGGCCTTGCTCGCGCTGGTCGTGCCGCTGCCTCTGATCCATTTCACCAAGTGGCCCATCGAATATGTCTATCTGCTCCAGCTCGGCGTCTTTGGACTCGGAGCGCTGCTCATGCAGTGGGAGCTCTTGCGCATCGCCATCACCCCGGCCTCGGTGAAGCGCACCCGCGCTCACCAACGCGCCGTCGAGCAGTTCCTCGTGCAGAACTTGCACACCACGAAGGGCCGCACGGGCGTGCTCATCTACGTGTCCGATGCGGAGCGATACGCCGAGGTAATTGCCGATGACGGCATCTATCAGAAGGTCACGCCGCAAGTTTGGGACGCGCTGATCGCTGCGCTCACGGCAAATATCCGCAGCGGCAACCGCACCGAAGGCTTCGTCGCGGCCATCGAGACCTGCGGCGCCATTCTCGCCGAACACTTCCCGCCCGAGGCGTTCGACCACGACGAACTCCCCAACCATTTGATCGTGCTCGATGCCGCAGAGCCCGCATAAGGCCGCAGAGCCCACGAGCGCGCGCGGCCTGATCGGCTGGGTGCTGTTCGATTGGGCCACGCAGCCCTTCTACTTGCTCGTCGTCACCTTTCTGTTCGCGCCGTATTTCGTGAACGGGTTCATGGACGACCCGGCGCACGGTCAGACGCTCTGGGCCTATGCCACGGGGACTGCCCAGCTGATCGCCGCGGGCCTCGCCCCCGTGCTGGGCGCCATCACCGATGCCGGCTTGCCGCGCAAACCCTGGATTGCCGGCTTCTCCGTATTGCTGGTCGCGGGTCTCTGCGGTCTGTGGTTCGCCATTCCGGGCGACCTGTCGCTCGTGCCGCTCGTGCTCATCTCGTTCGGCATGGCGATTATCGGCGCGGAGCTCGCAACCGTATTCAACAACGCCATGATGCCGGGCCTCGTCTCGGGCAAAAGGCTCGGCACCCTGTCCGGCGTCGGTTGGGCCACCGGCTATGTCGGCGGGCTCATCAGCCTGGCGCTGATCGCAGGGCTGATCGTGACCGACCCCAACACCGGAAAGACGCTGTTCGGGCTGGAGCCGATCCTGCCCCTCGACACCGCATCGCGTGAAGGAGACCGGTTGGTCGGCCCCTTCTCGGCGGCCTGGTATCTGATCTTCGTCCTGCCGCTCTTCCTCTTCACCCCGGACCGATCGGATGGCACGCTCCGCGCCGGCGCGGTTCGGGCAGGGCTGAGCCGGCTGGTGCGCTCGGTCAAAGACCTCATCCGCGAGCACGGTACGGTCTCGCTCTTTCTGCTCGCGCGCATGCTCTATGCTGACGGGCTCGGCGCCGTGTTCGCCTTCGGCGGCATCTACGCGGCCAGCGTGTTCGGCTGGGGCGCAGTGGAGCTCGGCCTGTTCGGCATCGTGCTCACCGTCGCCGGCACGATCGGCGCGCTTCTCGGAGGGGTGCTCGACGACCGGCTCGGTTCGAAGACGGTGGTCGTCGCCTCGCTCCTCATCTTCATCGCGGGGTCGATCGGCGTGCTCTCCATCGATCCCGACGAGATCCTGTTCTTCGTACCCGTAACGCCGAAGCCGGACGACAGCGGGCTGCTCGCGTCCACCGGCGAGCAAGTCTATATCGCTTTCGCCGTTCTCATCGGCCTCGCCGCCGGCCCGGTCCAGGCCTCGAGCCGCACGCTGCTGGCCCGGCTCTGCCCGCCAGAGAAGACAACAGAGTTCTTCGGTTTCTTCTCCTTCTCCGGCAAAATCACGGCCTTCGCCGCACCGCTAGCCATCGGCCTGGTGACCACGCTCACACACAGCCAGCGCCTCGGCATCTCCGCCAGCCTCGCCTTTCTGATCGGCGGATTGGTGCTGCTGTTGTGGGTCCGGCCCTCGCCGCGCGCTTGACTACGAAGGAGAGCAAGGCAAACGTCCTCGTTGGCGCGGGCGCGCGCCCCGCCTTTCAAAGAGCTCTCCCAATGTTTCCCAAGAATTTTTTTTGCGCGCTACCGCGCTTCGCGCTACTTGAGCGCAGGAGGACTGCGGGGCACCGATCGGCCGCGTTCCTACTGCAGTCCTAGGGCGACCTCTCGGCTTGATCATTAACCTCAAGCCCATCCGTACCGCGCCGCCTCGAGCGCCGCGACCCACGTCCCGAGAGGCAGACTGTCTGCAGCTCGCGTCCTCATGGACGAGGGATGACGTACCTCAGGTTTGGAGAGCGGGGATAAGTTCGCGCTCAAGCAGGCCAGAGGGCGGTAGCGAATAAGAGGAGCGCCGGGCAAAAGTTTCCGCGAAAGCCCGCGCACTATAACAGCACACGCCATAGCCATGCGGCGCCGTTCGCGTTAAGTTTCGGTACGGGAGGCTCAACTCCACAGAGATCGGGGGGCGATCATGAAGCATCTAGGTGTCGTTGCGGCGTTGTTCGTAGCAGGACTGTTCGCGGCGTGCGACCAGTCGAAAGACGAGGCGAACGAGCCTGCGGAGCAGCCCGCGGCCGAGGATGCCGCGCCGGCGCGTGACGACTCCGAGCCGGCGGCGCCTGCCGACGATTCGGTGGACGATGACTCTATGGACGGCGATTCCATGGACGAGGAGCCGACCGACGAGCCGGCGGCCGAGGATGCCGCGCCGGCGCGTGACGACTCCGAGCCGGCGGCGCCTGCCGACGATTCGATGGACGATGACTCTATGGACGGTGATTCCATGGACGAGGAGCCGACCGACGAGCCGGCGGCCATGGACGAGGAACCGATGGACGAGGAGCCGGACGCCATGGACGAGCCCGCGGCCGAGGATGCCGGGCCGGCGCGTGACGACTCCGAGCCGGCGGCGCCTGCCGACGATTCGATGGACGATGACTCTATGGACGGTGATTCCATGGACGAGGAGCCGACCGACGAGCCGGCGGCCATGGACGAGGAACCGATGGACGAAGAGCCGGACGCCATGGACGAGCCCGCGGCCGACGAAGAGCCGGAAGCCATGATGGAAGAAGAGACCACCGAAGAGGTCATCTCCGTTCCGCCGACCGTCTCCGAGGATGCGCCGTCCGAGCCTCACCAGGGCGAGGATCCGTCGCCGAACCAGCCCCAGCCGGTGGTGCCGGACGACGCGATGGACTCCGACGACGCCATGGACTCAGAGGAGCCCGCCGGTGAAGCCGTCATGGAAGAAGATACCATGGAGGTCGATACGCCGGACGGCGAGGCCATGATGGAAAAGGACACCATGGCGGTGGAGACGCCCGAGGGTGAGGCGATGATGGAGGAAGACACCATCGTGGTCTCACCGGACGTCGCGGACGACGCGCCATCCGAGCCTCACAAGGGCGAGTACCCGTCGCCGAATCAGCCCCAGCCGGTGGTGCCGGACGACGCGATGGACTCCGACGACGCCATGGACTCAGAGGAGCCCGCCGGTGAAGCCGTCATGGAAGAAGACACCATGGAGGTCGACACGCCGGAGGGCGAGGCCATGATGGAAGAAGACACCATGGCGGTGGAGACGCCCGAGGGCGAGGCGATGATGGAGGAAGACACCATCGTGGTCTCACCGGACGTCGCGCCGTCCGAGCCTCACAAGGGCGAGGACCCGTCGCCGAACCAGCCACAGCCGGTCTATCCGGACGGCGCGCCGGAGTAGGCCTCTAGGCTCTCAGGCTCCACAGCAGATCAAAGCAAGGGCCTCCCCGTTCGGGAGGCCTTTTTGTTCGGCTAATGCCGGAAGTGGCGCATGCCGGTGAACACCATGGCGAGGCCGGCCTCGTCCGCGGCGGCGATCACCTCCTCGTCGCGCATGGAGCCACCCGGCTGGATCACGGCAGTGGCGCCGGCTTCGGCCACAACTTGTAGCCCATCGGCGAACGGGAAGAACGCATCCGACGCGGCGACAGAGCCTTGGGTCAGCGGCGCCTCCAGCCCGAGCGTCTCGGCCGCGTCTTGGGCTTTGCGCGCGGCGATGCGCGCGGAGTCCACGCGGCTCATCTGGCCCGCGCCAATGCCGACCGTGGCGCCGTCGCGTGCGTAGACAATAGTGTTCGACTTGACGTGTTTCGCTACGGTGAAGGCGAAGACGAGATCGGCGAACTCCTGATCGGTGGGTTTGCGCTTGGTCACCACTTGTAGCTCAGCCGCCTCGACCAGGCCGTTGTCGCGCGACTGCACCAGAAAGCCGCCGGCGAGCGACCGGAAGGTGAGACCGTCCGCGCGCGGGTCCGCCAAGCCGCCCGCGATAAGGAGCCGCAAATTCTTCTTCGCCGCGATGATCTCTTTCGCCTCGTCGCTCGCTTCCGGCGCGATGATCACCTCGGTGAAGATTTTGACGATCTCTTCTGCGGCCTCGGCGTCGAGATCGCGGTTGAGGGCGACAATGCCGCCGAACGCGCTGACGGAGTCGCAAGCCAGCGCCTTCTTGTAGGCGTCGGCCAATGTATGCCCGAGCGCCACGCCGCAGGGATTGGCGTGCTTGATGATGGCGACGGCCGCCGACTGTTTGGGATCGAACTCGGCGACGAGCTCATAGGCCGCGTCGGTGTCGTTGAGATTGTTGTAGGAGAGCTCCTTGCCCTGCACCTGCACGGCGGACGCCACGCCCGGGCGCTGCTCGGCGCCTCTGTAAAAGGCGGCCCATTGATGCGGGTTCTCGCCGTAGCGCAGCGCGCGTTCGAGCGTGCCGGTGATGACGCGTTTTTCCGGCGTGTCCTCGTCGAGCTGATCGGCGAACCAGGTGGCGATGGCCCCGTCATAGGCGCCCGTATGGGCAAACGCTTTCGCTGCAAGCCTCTTGCGCAAGTCGGACGTGGTTCCGTCGAGACGTTCAATCTCGTCGAGCACATCCATATAGTCGGCCGGATCCACGACCACGGCGACGCCCGCATGGTTCTTGGCCGCCGCGCGGATCATGGCCGGTCCGCCAATGTCGATATTCTCGATGCAGACGTCGAAATCTCCGCCGGCGCGGACCGTCGCCTCGAACGGATAGAGATTGACCACCAAGAGATCGATCGCCGGGATGCCGTGCTGTTGCATGGCGGCTTCGTGCTCTTCATTGCCGCGCATGGCCAGCAGCCCGCCGTGAATTTTCGGGTGCAGCGTCTTCACCCGCCCGTCCATCATCTCAGGAGATCCGGTCACGTCGGAAACGTCGGTCACTTCGAGGCCTTCATTGCGCAGCGCCTTGGCGGTGCCGCCGGTCGAGACCAGCGCGACGCCGCGTTCGCTGAGCGCCTTGGCGAAATCGACGAGGCCCGTCTTGTCGCTGACCGAAAGCAGCGCCCGGGTCACTTTCCGAGTTTCCATGTGGCTAGACGTCGGTTTCGTCGGCTTGGCCGGCGTCGTTGGGATCGACCAGGGGATGGGCCTCGGCTTCGGCGCCGCTCTTCTCGATATTCCACAGGAGGCGAAGCTCGCGGGCCTCGCCCATCATGCCGCTGAGCACGACTTGGGAGGTGGGCTGCGGTCCGCGTGGATCAGCCAGCAGCACGCTCTCCTCGATTCCGGTCTCCTCGGCGTTGGAGGTGACGCGCCAGGTCTCGCCGTTGCGCAGGATCAGCATCACGCCGCTGCCGTCGCCCATCATCTGCGCTTTCACGCTTGGATGGAGGTGGAAGCGGATGGCATAGGCGCCGGCGATCAAGCCGTCGGGGCTCTTGAGCCCGCGCGTGGAGAGCTTGTCCTCGGCGCTGAGCAGATTGCCCGAGGGCGCGATCAGGATCTGCCGGGAATGGCTCACGCCGTAGCGGCCCATATAGCCGTCATGGGAACCCTTGATGCGCAGGTTGTCGCCCTGATCGGAGAAGGCGCCTTGCGGGTTCAGCGGTCCGGATAGGGTTGCGTCCACGGGCGGCTCGGCGCCATTGGCCTGGCCCGCGAACTCGGCGAGCGAGTCCTCTTCCAGGCTGAGCGTCGAATGGGCGGGCGTGGTGCGCGAGTAAAGCCGCCACTCTTCGTATTCGGGGGAGGGTGCGCCGCAATTGATGATCATCGGCGCATCGCCTGAACTCATCTCAAACGAGAGAAAACCCGCATGGGCGTTGGTGGTCAGCGAGGTGACCGGCGGCGGGCCGAGATCGCAGACGATCAGTGTGGTGCCGGCCTCGACGCGGACATAGCCGGAGTTTGCGGCGGCACGAACCGGCGCGCCTTCGATATCGTCATAGGCGAGCACGGTGGCGAGCGCATCGGTCTGCGTGGGGCCCGAGCCGTTGAACCGCGCCATGGCGCCGTCGCCGAGCCGGAAGAAGCGCAGCATCGGCATGATGCGGTCGATGGCGTCGGTCAACTCTTTCGGCGGGGAGCGGTCGCGGGCCACGAAGCATTGGCGCAAGGGGAGCAGGTCGAGCAACAGCTCGATCAGCGCTTCGGGGTTGCGCGAGATATGCCCGCCATCGGGCAGGATCTGCCGTTCGAGCTCCCGGCAGAACGGTTTGGTGTAACGGTCGACCACGGCTTGCTGGTCGGCGATGCACAGCCCCGCATAGAGCAGCGCCGTGAGGGTGAGCAGCCGCGGGATGCCGTCCGGCGTGTCGCGGTAGCTCGCAGACAGATAGCGGAGCTGCGCGGTCAGCGCCTTCAAGAACGCCTCGTAGGCTTCCGGCTCGCCCGCATCGAGGATCAGGACCGAATTGGACAGCCAGGAGATGACACGGCGCGCAACAATCTCGGGCTGCCAGGCAAGCCCATGGATCTGGCGGCGCAGGCGGATGAAATCGTGGACCAGCGCCTTGGCCTGCTCGCGCGACAGCTCCGAATCGGCGGCGCGCAGATGCCGAAGCCAGCCGAAGCCGTAAAGCTCGCGCGCCCAGTTGGCCGATGGCGGCCGGATCTCGAAGGGGGACTCCGCGCCGAGCTCCGCCAGCTTGCCCGCGAGCCCGAAATGGCCGTTATAGACCTCGGTGGCGAAGCTCGGATCGGCGGTCCTAAGCTCTTGAGGCGCCAGGAGAAGTTGCTCGGCTTGAGACCCCGGATAGCTGATCGAGGCCATGCTGGAGAGCATCATGCGCCTGAAGGGGCTTGGCCCGCCAAGATGCACCTCTTGAACGCGAGAGCCGCGCTCGAAGGCCTGATCACCCGCCATTTGGGTCATTCTCCAATCGCCTCGCGCTTATGCTCTTAGCGCAAGGCCCCCCGCCGCCTGTACTCAGCGGAGGCATTTTCTTGCAGCGGGGCCCCGGGGGCAAGTGGCATGCCGCTTTTCGTTAACCGCCATGGCGGAGCCGGGCCGCGAAAAACCCGTCCATGCCGCTCCATTCGGGGGTTTCCAAGGGAAGATAGTAGGGAAAGGTCCGCAAAACCCCACTTGCCTTGGCCCATTCCGTGTCGCCAAACGGCTCGTCCGCGCGCAAAGGATCGATGCGGATGGCGGCGTTCCGAGCCATCAGCGCCGCCACTTGCGCCTCGCCCTCCTCCGGCTCGAGCGAGCAGGTCGAGTAGACGAGCGAGCCGCCGGGCTTCAACAGCGACACGGCATGGTCGAGCAGGCGCGTCTGAAGCGCGGCGAGCGCGGCGATGTCCTTGTCCGACTTGAGAGAGGGAATGTCCGGATGCCGCCTGATCGTGCCGGTGGACGAGCACGGCGCATCGAGCAGGATGGCGTCGAATCTCTCGTTGGGCCGCCAGGCGGCAGCGTCGGCCTGCACCGTCTCGGCCGCAAGCCCAAGACGCTTCAGGTTCTCGCCGAGCAGTTTGAGCCGCGTCTGCGAGCTGTCGACCGCGACCACCTCGGCGCCCGCGAGCACGAGTTGCGCCGTCTTGCCGCCGGGTGCCGCGCAGAGATCGGCCACGCGCTTGCCCGCGACATCGCCCAGCATCTTGGCGGGCAGCGAGGCGGCCACGTCCTGCACCCACCATTCGCCGTCGACGAATCCTGGAAGCTCCTCGATGCGGCCTTTGAGCAGAACGCGCACACTGCCCGAGGGCAGCACGAGGCCGGAGAGCTGCGCGGCCCATCCATCAGGGTCCGACTTCACGGTGAGATCGAGCGGCGGCTCCACCAGATGCGCGGACGCGATTCTGTGTGCGCGCTCTTCCCCCCACGCCCGCACCCAGCGGTCCCACAACCAGTCCGGCGTGTTGATGCGGCCCGCATCAAGGCCGGCGGCGATGCTCTGGCCCTTTTCGGCCACGCGGCGCAGCACGGCGTTGACCAGCTTGTCGTAGCGTTTCGCGCGTCCGTCCCATTGCGCCAGCCGCACGGCGAGATCGATGGCCGCATGCGCCGGGACGGCCATAAACAGAAGCTGGGCCGCGCCGGACAGAAGGATCGGATAGAGCGTGCCGGATTTCGCAGGCAGGCCCCTCTCAAGGAAAGTGTTCAGCACCGCATCGAGCTGTCCCTTTCGCCGCAAGCTTGTGCCGACGATGGCGCGGGCCAAGGCCCGGTCGCGCACCGGCAGATCGAACATCGGTCCGCCGTCCAGCGAACGGCCGAGCACGTCGTCGAGCGGCTGCTTCTTTTGCAGCACGGCGTCGAGGAGGGCGGCGGCGGCGCGGCGCGCGGGCAGGCCCGCTTGATGGTCGCGCGTGGGCGACAGCGCGCGCGATGCAGATTTGTTTGCGGTCATGGTCATGGCTTTAGCAGGCGGTAGCTCTAGGCCATAGGGTCTTCGACCCTAGCTCCAGAGGCTCAGCCCCAAGGTCCGCGGGAGGCGCGCGTCTGCTGCCCGCCGGACCAAGGCCCAGCAGCTTCCGGCGTCCTGGGCCCGCCCGTGGCGCCCATCGCCTTCGACAGTGCTTCGAGCCGCGCCACGCGATCCTCGGTGGCGGGATGCGTGGAGAACAGCTTGTCGACCCGGAAGCCCGACAGCGGGTTGATGATGAACATATGCGCCGAGGCCGGATTGCGCTCCGCCGCCATGTTGGGAATGCGATGTGCGGCGCCCGCGATCTTCTCGAGCGCGGAAGCCAGCGACAGCGGCTGTCCGCTGATCTCCGCGCCGCCGCGGTCGGCCTCGTATTCGCGCGTGCGGCTGATGGCCATCTGCACCAGCCCCGCGGCGAGCGGCCCCAAAATCATCAGCGCCAGCGCGCCGATCGTGCCGATGCCGCCATTGTCGCGGTTGCCGCCGCCGGTGAACATGGCGAAGTTCGCCAGCATTGAGATGGCGCCGGCGATGGTCGCCGTGACGGTCATCAGCAGCGTGTCGTGATGGCGGATATGCGCAAGCTCGTGCGCGACCACGCCGGCAAGCTCATCGCGCGTGACAGTCTGCATCAGCCCGGTGGTGACGGCCACGGCCGCGTTCTCAGGGTTCCGGCCGGTGGCGAAGGCGTTTGGCTGCGGATTTTCCATGATGTAGACCTTCGGCATGGGCAGGCCTGCGTTGTTCGCGAGCCCGTGCACCATGTCGTAAAGCTCAGGGTTCGAGCGCGCGTCCACTTCGCGCGCGCCGTACATGCGCAGCACCATCTTGTCGGAGTTCCAATAGGCGAACAGGTTCATGCCGCCGGCGATGAGAAGCGCGATGATCATGCCGGTCTGGCCGCCGATCAAATATCCGATCCCCATGAACAGCGCGGTCATCGCCGCGAGCAGAATGGCGGTGCGGAAATAGCTCATGAACGTCCAGGCCTCCAAAAAACGGCGAAATCAGCCGCTTTCCATATGTTGGAAGCCTTTGGGTCCAGCGCAAGAGCTTGGCGCGGCAGAGCAATCCTGGCTCGCGAAGGCCCTGGAGGAGCAGCCTTAAGTCCCCGTTGACCTTAACGCTTCGTCAATCGGAAGTGGCCATGCTGGCCGGCACGATAGTTCGAGGAGTAGCCGAACCATGCCAGCTGCCATGCAAGCCAACGTCGCCCCGAAGCCGAAAACGCGTGCCCGCGGCCGCGCCCCGGCCAAGGACATCCAGCTTACCGCCGAGCAGAAGCGCCTCATCCGCGTCAGTTTCCTGCGCATCGAGCCGGCGCTCGACCTCGTCGCTCAGCTCTTCTTCTTGAAGCTGTTCCGCCTCGACCCGGCCCTGCGCAAGAAATTCGCGGGGCCCATCGACGTGCAGGCGCGGAAATTCGCCGCCGGCGCCAAGCTCGCCATGATCTCGCTCGGCCATGAAGACGGCCTGGCGCCGACCCTGAAGCTGCTCGGCGCACGCCACCGCCAGCTGGGAATCCGCACCCGCCACTACCGCACCATGTCGCGCGCGCTGGTGTGGACGCTGGAGCGTTCGCTCGACAAGGCGTTCGACCGCGACACCAAGGATGCCTGGAACGCCCTGACCGCCCAATTCACCAAGGTGATGGCGAGCTAGGCCGCACGCCGCACAGCCCATCAATGACGATCTAGTTGGGGGCCTCTTCGGGGGCCCCTTCGTTTTCGGGGAACGCTTGGATTTCGGTGGCCGACTGGCCGTCCGGGACCACTTTCACCTGGACGTTTCCGTCCTTGGCCACATAGACTGTCACGTCCTCGTCCGGTTCCAGCATTTCCGTCTTGTCGTCGACCGAGAGCTGGTCGGTGGTGATGAGAACCTCATGGCCGTCAACGATGACCTTCATGCCGTTGGCGACCGATTCCTGCGTCATGTCCTTGTAGTGGCCGGCGACGGTCACCGTGCGGTTCCCCACGGTCATCGAGATGGCCTGCGTCGGCTCCTCGCGCGTGCCGATATTGCCGATCACCAACACGATGACGATCACCAGCGCCAGCACGAGCCCGAGCGCCACCAGAATCCGTATCAACCACGACATTTATCGTTCCCCCAACGTCCCTTGCGACGTGTTGCTCAAGCCGGCTTCCGGTTCTGACGATTCTCGATGAGATCCGACACCACGCCGGGATCGGCGAGCGTCGAGGTGTCGCCGAGATTGCCGAACTCGTCCTCGGCGATTTTACGCAAGATGCGCCGCATGATCTTGCCCGATCGCGTCTTCGGCAGTCCCGGAGAGAACTGGATTTGATCTGGTGAGGCAATCGGCCCGATTTCGTTGCGCACCCAGTCGCGCAGCTCTTTCTTCAAGGCATCCGAGCTCTCCTCGTTCGCCATCAAGGTGACATAGCAATAGATGCCCTGACCCTTGATGTCGTGCGGATAACCGACCACCGCGGCTTCGGAGACCTTGGGATGGGCGACCAGGGCGGATTCCACCTCCGCCGTGCCCATGCGGTGTCCGGACACGTTGATCACGTCGTCGACCCGGCCCGTGATCCAGTAATAGCCGTCCGCGTCTCGCCGGCAGCCGTCGCCGGTGAAATACTTGCCCTTGTAGGTCGAGAAATAGGTCTCGACGAAACGCTGATGGTCGCCATAGACGGTGCGCATCATGCCGGGCCAGGCATCGAGGATGACCAGGTTGCCGGCCGCTTCGCCTTCGAGGATGTTGCCGTCCGCGTCGACGATCGCCGGCTGAACCCCGAAGAACGGCAACGTCGCCGAGCCGGGCTTGAGCTTGGTGGCGCCGGGGAGCGGCGTGATCAGAATGCCGCCGGTTTCGGTTTGCCACCACGTGTCGACGATCGGGCAGCGCTTCTCGCCGACCACGTGATAGTACCACTCCCACGCCTCCGGATTGATCGGCTCGCCGACCGTGCCGAGCAGCTTGAGCGACTTGCGGCTAGTGCTCTTCACCGGCTCATCGCCCGCGCCCATCAGCGCGCGGATCGCCGTCGGTGCGGTGTAGAAGATATTGACCTTGTGCTTGTCGACGACCTGCCAGAAGCGCGACGCATCTGGATAGTTCGGCACGCCTTCGAACATCAGCGTGGTCGCGCCGTTGGCGAGCGGCCCATAGACGATGTAGCTGTGCCCTGTGACCCAGCCCACGTCGGCGGTGCACCAATAGATGTCGCCGTCGTGATAATCGAACACGTATTGATGGGTCATGGCCGCGTAGACGAGATAGCCGCCTGTGGTGTGCAGCACGCCCTTGGGCTTTCCCGTAGAGCCCGAGGTGTAGAGGATGAATAGCGGATCCTCCGCGCTCATCTCCTCAGGCTCGCATTTCGCCTCGGCCTTCGCCATCTCCTCGTCGAGCCACACGTCCCGGCCTTCCGTCCACGGCACATTGCCGCCGGTGTGGCGGACCACCAGGACCTTCCGCACGTGCCCGAACTTTTGCAGCGCCGCGTCGGTGTTGGCCTTGAGCGGAATCTTGCGGCCGCCGCGCAGGCCCTCGTCGGCGGTGATGACGAACTCCGATTTGCAGTCTTCCACGCGTCCGGCCAGCGCGTCCGGCGAGAAGCCGCCGAACACGATGGAATGGGTCGCGCCGATGCGCGCGCAGGCCAGCATGGCGTAGGCTGCCTCCGGGATCATCGGCAGGTAGATGGTGACCCGGTCACCTTTCTTGACGCCTTGCGACTTGAGCACGTTCGCCATGCGGCAAACATTGTCGTAGAGCTCGCGATAGGTGATGTGCCGCGCCGGCGTGTTCGGATCGTCGGGCTCCCAGATGATGGCGGTCTTCTTCCCGCGCTTCTTCAGGTGCCGGTCGATGCAGTTCGCCGCGACGTTAAGGGTGCCGTCCTCGAACCATTTGATCGACACGTTGGGAAATTCGAAGCTGGTGTTCTTGACGCGCGTATAGGGCTTGATCCAGTCGAGCCGCTTGCCTTCCTTGCCCCAGAATTTCTCGGGCTTCTCGACGCTCTTCTCATAGAGCTTCTGGTATTTTTCCTTGTCGATGAAGGCGCGGTCCTTCCATTTCTTCGGGACCTTCACCGCATCGAGCTTGTAGTGCTTGTGCTCGGACATCAGCCCGTTCCTCCCTACGCAGACGCGACTCTTGCCGCATTCTTGAAGTTTCGACCGTCCTTTCGTCTATGCGCCGAACGCGCCGATCACCGCACCCATGACCAACAGCACGGCGAGCCAATGGCCGCCATCGATCAGGGTGAGCATCGGCTTTGCGCCGCCGAAGGCGTGATTGACGCCCATGGTGGTGATCACGAAGCCGACCCACACGAACAAGCCGCTGATGACTCCGCCTCTCACTGTCACGTCGCCCAAATGCCCCATCAAGCCGGCCAACATCCACGCCATCACGAATAGAGCCACGAGGGCAATGATGAAGGGCAGGGCCTTGGCCGCGCCCTCGTTCTTGCTCAGCTCTTCTCTTGTCTTGCCGATGGCATGGAGCCAGAGGCCGCCGAGCACCATGTACCACACCGCGCCCAGCCCGAAGCCCGCCAACGTGGCAATGATGACGGCGATGTAGTTGATCCCAGAGAATGTCATGTTTGTTCCCCCTCGGGCATTTGAGGAGCTTACCTCAAGCAAGGGGCTTCGGGCACTAAGCTGTTGGAGGATTTGATAGGGCGCCCAGCGCGCAGACTTTGCGCCATTCCGCCGCCGTCACCGGCTGCACGGACAGCCGGGAGTTGTTGACCAGCACCATATCCTTGAGTTGCGGGGTGGCCTTGATGTCGGCCAGCGTCACCGGCTTGGGCAGGTCGGCAACGGCGGTCACGTCCACGCACTCCCACTGGCCGCTGCCGTCGGTGGAGTCGGGATGGGCTTCCGCCACCACCTTGACGATGCCGACGCAGGCCTTCTCACCGACCGAATGGTAGAAGAAGGCGAGGTCACCCTTTTTCATCGCCTTCATGTTGTTGCGCGCCTGGTAGTTGCGCACGCCGTCCCACTCGGCGCCCTTCTTGCCTTCTTTCTTCTGCTGCTCCCAGGACCAGGCCCCGGGCTCCGATTTCATCAGCCAATAGGCCATGGGTGTCTCAAGCCTTCGTGTCGGGGTTGTTGATCGACCACTTCCAAGGCCGGATCTCGACCTGTGCGAAGACCCCGGCTTTCGAAAAAGGATCGCCGTCGGCGATCTCGCGCGCGGCTTCAAGCGATGGCGCTTCGACCACGACCAGGCTGCCGTTCATGGTCTCGCCGTCTTCGGCCGTGAAGGGCCCGGCGAATTTCAGCGTGTCGCCGAGGCTCTTGAGATAGGCGAGATGCTCTGGGCGCTTTTCCTTGCGGATCGGCAGCCCGTCCGGCTTGTCGGTGCAAATGAAGGCAAACAGCATCGCATCCCCCGTTGATCGGGCGATGAAGCTATTGCGGGTCGGACCGACTGTCCAGGGACGCGCAGAGGGCCGGACGCCTCAAATTTCCGAGCGCAGCGGGCGGGCAAGCAGCGCCTCGATGGCCTCATCGACGCTGGTCTGACCCGTGATCACCGCATGCACGGCTTCGGCGATGGGAAGCTCGATATCGCGGGCGCGGGCGATGTCCACCATGGCATTTGCCGTGCCGACGCCCTCGGTGACGGTCAGCCGGCCAGATAGAGCCTCCTGCGCGCTTTGCCCCTGTCCGAGCGCAATGCCGAGCGACATGTTGCGCGATTGCGGGCTGCCGCAGGTCAGCACCAGATCGCCGAGACCGGACAGCCCGATCATGGTTTCGAGCCCCCCCCCGAGCGCCACGCCGAACCGCGCCATCTCGGCGAAGCTCCGTGTGACCAGGCCCGCATGGGCGCTGGCGCCAAGCTGTTTGCCCATGACGATGCCTGCGGCGATGGCATAGACGTTCTTGACCGCGCCGCCGATCTCCGCCCCCACCACGTCGCCGCTCCAATAGCAGCGAAAGGGCGGGTGGCTAAGCGCATGCGCCAGCGCGCGCCCGAGCTCTTCCTCCGCCGTGGACAAGGTCACAGCGACAGGGAGCCCGTTCGCCGCATCGGCGGCGAAGCTCGGACCCGACAATACGGCGATCTCAGCGATAGGCAGGAGGTCGCCGGCGATCTGCGACATCAGCTTGCCGCTCGCCTGCTCGATCCCCTTGGAGCAAATAATGAAGGGCTGGCCGTCACGCACATAAGGCTCGAGCTCGCCCGCGATGGCGCGCAAATGCTGCGCCGGCGTCACCATCAGCAGCATGTCGCAGGTAGCGACTTCGTTGAAGCGGCCGGTCGCCTCGATCGCGGGGTCGAGCGCGACCCCGGGGAGGAAGGTCGCGTTGCGATGCGTGTCGTTGATCGCGGTGATGGTCTCGGGCTCGTGCGCCCACAGCAGCACGTCGCGCCCGGCGCGCCGCGCCACGGTGGCGAGCGCCGTCCCCCAGGCGCCAGCGCCGATAATGCCGACAGATTGAAGCTGCATGTCCGTCCCCCAAGACTTCATAGCGCATTTCGAGGATGTGGTGGATCGACTCTACGCCTTCACTCCGGCCCCAAGCGCGGGCGGCGCGTCGGGGTCCAGCGGCCAGCGGGCGCGCGCCGCCGCGGCCATGTCGTCAACCAGGCCGCGCGCCAGCCGTTCCGCGCCCGCCCAGGCGATCATCGCGGCATTGTCGGTGCAAAGGGCCGGTGGCGGCACCACGAGGCGGAAGCCGCGCGCCTGGGTCAGATTTTCAAGCGCGGCCCGGAGCCTCTGATTGGCGGCGACGCCGCCCGCGACCACCAGCGCGCGCGGGGCCTCCGGCCCAACCCGGTCCTCGTATAAATCCATGGCGCGGCCCGTACGGTCGCTCACCACCTCGGCCACGGCCTCCTGGAAGCTGGCGCACAGGTCGTCGATGGTCTGTGCGTCGAGCGGCGCCCGGCTCATGGCCTCGTGGCGGAGCGCCGTCTTGAGCCCGGCCAGCGAGAAATGCGGCTCGGCCCGTCCGAGCATGGGGCGCGGCAGTTTGATGACGGCCTGCCCGCGCGCGGCATGAGCCTCGACCTCCGGGCCCCCGGGATAGCCCAGGCCCAGCAGCTTCGCCGCCTTGTCGAAGGCCTCGCCCAGCGCATCGTCGAGCGTGGTGCCGAGCCGCTCATAGCTGCCCACCGCCTTGACGATGAGGAGCTGGGTATGGCCGCCGGAGACCAGCAACAGGAGATAAGGAAAGCCCAATCCGTCGGTGAGGCCGGCGCTCAGCGCATGCGCCTCGAGATGGTTGACCGCGAGAAAAGCACGACTGAGGCCCAGTGCGATTGCTTTCCCTGTGGTGAGGCCCACGATCAGCCCGCCGATCAGCCCCGGCCCGGCCGCGGCCGCGACCCCGTCAATGGCCTCCAAGCCAAGCCCGGCGTCGGCCAGTGCCTGCTTGATGGCCGGATCGAGCAGGTCCACATGGGCCCGCGCGGCGATCTCCGGCACCACGCCGCCATAGGCCGCGTGGAGATCGAGCTGCGCGCGTACCACATTGGACAGGATTTCGCCGTGCCCGTCGGCGTGGCGGCGCACCACCGCGGCGGCCGTCTCGTCGCAGCTGGTCTCGATGCCCAGCACCGTGAGGTGGCGTTTCGTCATCTCACCCTTCTATACGCTCCGAGCGGAGATTGAAGGGGAAGGCGAAACCGTCCATTAATGCGTGGTACGTCCCTTATGCTTGGCAGCTCAAGGAGTTCCGCCCTTGCCGGCCCCCATACTCATCGGCACACGAGGCAGCCCGCTGGCGCTGTGGCAGGCCCGCCATGTGCAGGATCTGCTCCTCGAGCACCACGGGCCGGGTGGCGGCGCGGTCGATCTCAGCGTCATCACCACCTCGGGCGATCGCATTCAGGACAAGCCGCTGGCCGATGTCGGCGGCAAGGGCCTGTTCACCAAGGAGATCGACGAGGCGCAGTTGCGCGGTGATGTCGCGCTGGCCGTCCACTCCATGAAGGATCTGCCGACCGTACTCCCGGACGGACTTGGCGTGGCCGCGGTGCTGCCGCGCGCCGACGTGCGCGATGCGTTTCTGAGCCCCAAGGCGCCGTCCCTTGTGGAACTTCCGCCTGGCGCCGTGGTTGGCACTTCATCCTTGCGGCGGGCGGCGCAGGTGAAGCGCTCGCGGCCCGATCTGCGCGTTATCGATTTTCGTGGCAATGTGGAGACGCGTTTGCGGAAGCTCGACGAGGGCGTCGCCGACGCCACGTTGCTCGCCAAGGCGGGTCTCGATCGGCTCGGCCTTAGCTCGAAGGTTACCTCGATCCTCTCCGTCGATGAGATGTTGCCGGCCGTGGCCCAAGGCGCCATCGCCATCGTCGCCCGCAAGGACGATGCGGAGACACACGCCTTGCTGGCACCCCTGAACGATCCCGCGACCGCGGTCGCCGTGGCCTGCGAGCGTGCCTTTCTCGCCCAGCTCGACGGCTCTTGCCGCACCCCCATCGCCGGCCTTGCCGAGATCGAAAACGGTACTGTGCGCTTTCGCGGCTTGATCCTGTCGCCAGGGGGCGCAGAATGGCACGATGTTGAAGGGACCGGCGCGGCGGAGCAGGCTGATGAGCTCGGCCGGAGTGCCGGTGAAGATGTGCTCGCGCGTGCGGGCGTGAACTTTCTCGCAACGCTACCGTGATGGATGGCATCGATGCATGTGCTTGTGACCAGGCCTGAGCCTGATGCGCGCCGGGAGGCGGATGCGCTTCAAGCGCATGGGTATGAGCCCGTGCTGGCGCCGTTGCTTGAGATCGAATTCTTGAAGAACGTGCCGCTGGATCTAGAGGACGCTCAAGCCGTCGTCATCACCAGCCGCAACGCACTGCGTGCGCTCGCCGACCATCCGCAACGCGAGGCGGTGACGTCGCTGCCCCTCTTTGCGGTGGGCGAGGCCACGGCCTGGGCCGGGCGCCAGTTCGGTTTCAGCGAAGTGACCATCGGCCCGGGGACGGGCGCGGGGCTGCCACCAATTATTCGCCGGGAGGTACACCCCGAGAAGGGCCCGCTCGTGCATATCGGCGCCGAGAAGGTTGCGTTCGATCTGAAAGGGGCGCTTGAGGAAGACGGTTTCGAAGTCCGCCGCGCCGTGCTGTATCGGTCTCACCCGGTGGATACCCTGTCAGACGCTGTCGTGTCCGAACTCAAGAGCGGCGAGATCTCGAATGTCTTGCTCATGTCGCCCCGCACCGCCAGAACCTTCGCCAAGCTCGCAGAGCGTCAAGGCGTGGTAACGGATGCAAAGGGTCTCGTTTGCTATTGCTTGTCGAAGGCGATAGCAGAGGCCGTAGCGCCGTTGGGGTTCATGGTGCGGGTTCCGACGCATCCGCGCGAGGAAGAACTCCTTGCGCTTCTGGACTCGTACGCGTCATCCTCTTGAGAGGCGCGAATCTTCAGGATCTAAGGGTAGCAAGGTGATGGGCGGCTCCTTCGACGACAAGGGCGGCGGTGCCGACGCGGCGGGCAAGCGCCCGACGCCGACGATCGAAGGCACTGCGACCGAGGTGAACGTCGCGCCCGATCCCGAAACAGAAAAGTCTGATGAGCCTGAGGCGCCCGGGACGAAGGACGGGACCCCGGAGACCGACGGCGTGGCCTGTCCCGATGACGGCGACGAGACCCAGAACGCCGGTGAGACCGACGACGCCGGCGAAACTGACGACGCCGGCGATGCGGAGCAGGCGGAGCAACCGACCGCGGCCGAGATTACCGGGCAACGCAACACCGGGAGCAGGTCGGCCGCCGCCGTCGTGCTCGGCGTCCTGACGAGCTTTCTCACCCATGCGGTGGCTGGTCTTGTCGGCGCCGCGGCTCTGCTCGCAGCGATCACCTGGGAATATCTGCCCATCGGCGCGCCCACCGAGCCGCAAGACCTCACGCCGTTGGAGAGCCGCATCGTGACGCTCGAGCAGGCGCCGGCAACGCCGGACAACAGTGCAGCCCTGTCGAAGCTGGAAACACGCCTCGGCGATCTCGAAGGCAAGACGCCCGAGACCTCGCCCGAAGTGGCGGCGCTGGCCGACCGCGTCAGTCAACTCGAAATGAGTCTCAATTCCATGGCCGAAGCGGCGAAGGATGGCGGCTCGGTCGCCGATGCCGCGGCTATCAGCCAACAGATCAACGAGGCGGAGAAGCGACTCGATGCGAAGATCGACTCCGCGCTCGCCGAGACGAAAAGCGCCGACGGCGCCTCCATCGCGGAGCTCAAAACGGAGGTCGCCGGGATCGCCGCCAAGCTGAAGGCGCTCACCAAGGCCGAGCTTGGTGCCGGCGACGCTGCGCGCCTCGGGCCCGAGATCACCGATCTCGACCAGCGGCTCGGCAAGATCGAGTCGACTTTGCCTGCGTTGCTCGACGCGATCGACGAGGAGAATGCCGATACGAAGTCGGCCACGCTCGCCATTGCTTTTGCCAATCTCCGCGCAGCGGTGAACGAGGGCCGTCCCTATTCCGCGGAGCTCTCAACCTTGGCGGCGCTGACACCCGGCGCCGGCGATCTCGGCGGCCTGCTCGACTACGAAGATCAGGGCATTCCGACCTTGCGCGAACTCACGGCTTCGTTCGAGGAGGCGCGGGAAGCGGCTCTGACTGCGACGGAGCCCACAAGCGATGACTCGGTGCTCGATCGCTTGATGTCGAGCGCGGAGTCTCTCGTCAAGGTCAGGCGCGTCGACGCTACGGCCGAAGGCGATACGCGAGACGCCGTGCTGGCACGCGCCGAGGCGCAGCTCGATGCGGGCAATCTCGCGGAAGCCGTCAAAGAGGTCGAGACCCTGAAAGGCGCGCCCCGCGAGGCCTTTGCCGGCTGGCTCGACGCGGCGCATGCGCGACTCGAGGTCGACGCGACCTTGCAGAAATTGCAGAGCATCTTGCTCGTTTCCCTCGGCGGAAGCGCGAGTGGAGCCTCCGAAAAGACAAAAGAGCAAGACTAGCCGATGACCCGTATCCTCTTCTTCATTCTCGTCGTCGTTGCCGTGGCTTTGGGTCTGGCGTGGCTGGCCGATCGGCCGGGCACGGTCACGGTCGAATGGCTCGGCTATCAGATCGAGACATCCGCCTTCGTCGCGGCGCTCGGCGTGATCGCGCTGGTGTGCCTCGTCATTCTGGTCGTTGCGCTGCTGCGCTATGTGTGGACGCGGCCGGCCGCCATGGCCACCTATATGCGCGAACGCCGCAAGCAGCAGGGCTACGAGGCCCTGTCGCACGGGCTGCTCGCGATCGGCGTCGGCGACCGGGCTCAAGCGCAGCGCTTCGCCGGAATTGCCGGACGCGCCTTGCCGCGCGAGCCTCTGACCGCGCTGCTCAAGGCCCAGGCCGCCCAGCTCAAGGGCGATCCCGCGGCCGCAAGGCGTGCCTTTGAGGGGATGCTGGAGCGTCCCGAGACTCAGCTTCTCGGTGTGCGTGGCCTGTTCCTCGAAGCCAAGCGCGGGAATGACGCCGATGCCGCCCGCGCTTTGGCCGAGCAAGCCGTTGAGCGCGATCCGAGACTGGCCTGGGGCGTGAACGCGCTGTTCGACATTCAAGCGCGCGCAGGCGACTGGAACGGCGCGCTGAACACGCTCGCCATTGCCCGGCAGAACGGTCACATCGATGCCGACACCGCCAATCGCCGCCGCGCGGTGCTGCTCACGGCGGAAGCCCGCGAAGCCGAAACCTTTGATCCGGACAAGGCGCTGACGCTCGCCAATGAGGCGCTGCGGCTTGCCCCGTCTTTGGTGCCGGCGGCGGAGCTTGCGGGCCGCATCTTCGCCTCGAAGGGCGAGGCGCGCGCCGCCTCCCGTCAGATCGTGCGCACCTGGAAGCTGTCGCCCCATCCCGACCTTGCCATGGTCTACGCCTTCGCCAAGCCGGGGCTCGCCCCGAAGGACCGGCTGAAACGCGTGGAATATCTCGCTGGGCTCACGCCGAACGACATCGAAGGACCCATCGCCGTCGCGGCCGCCGCCGTCGACGCCCAGGACTGGCAGCAGGCGCGCGATGCGCTGGCGCCGTATCTGGAGGAGCGTCCGTCCGCGCGCATCTGCACCTTGATGGCGCGCATCGAGGCGGGCGAGGGCGACAAGGGGCGCGAGCGGGAATGGCTGGGGCGTGCCGTGCGCGCACCCCGCGACCGGGCCTGGATCGCCGACGGCTACGTTTCCGACCGCTGGTTGCCGGTGTCGCCGGTCACCGGCGCAGTCGATGCCTTCGAGTGGAAGGCGCCGGTCGATGCCATTGGCCGAGGCGACGACACACTGATGATCGCCGAGGATCGGGAGCCGCCGCGCGATGCGAGCGCCATGACGTCCCTTGAGACGAGCCTGGCGCCGCCGTCCGAGTCGGCCGTCGTGGTCGATGTGACGCCCACCGTCTCCGAGGAGCCCGACGAAGCCGATCCACCACCCAAGGCACAAGAGGGTGACGGCAGCGAACCGCCCGCCGCGACCGAAGACCTCAAGGCCGGAAAGGCCGAAACCTCGCCTGCCGCGACCGCGGGGCCGAAGGTGAGCGCGCCCGGAACGGGGCAAAATATGGAGAGGTCGGCCTCACCGGACTTCGTGCCGACGCGGCCGCCGGACGATCCGGGCGTCACGCAGTCCGAAGCGGACGAAAGCCCCGTTTCGCTGGAGCGCCTGCGCGCGGCACATATTCGCTGAGGTTTCGCGTGCCGCGCGGCTGGCGTCCAACTTGCGCCATCCCGATATTGGCATTAAGCACGGGGGCAAGCGCGGGTACCAAGCCCAAGGCTTCCTTTACGCGTTTCGCCTAAGTTTCTTCGAACCTACGGTTCTTCGATGGTCGGGGGCCGCAGTAGCTCAGTCGGTAGAGCATCGCATTCGTAATGCGGGGGTCGGGGGTTCGAATCCCTCCTGCGGCACCACTCCCGCCCTATCGGGCCGGCAAGTTAAAGCGGTAGCCGAGCCCGAGCACCCCGGAGAACTGGTTCTCCGTCTCCACGACGGGGCTGTCGGCGGCGTCCCCCAGTAGGCGGCCATAGCGCCCACCGGCTTTCAGCAGCCACCGGTCACTGAGATCCATCGTGCCGCCGAGCTCGAAGAAGACGTCTTTGATGCCGGCGTCGGGCGTGTAGACCGGAAGCCCCGCCTTTGAGTTGCGGCTTTGCGCGGGTGTCACGCCGAAATAGGTCTGCATGTAGTCGTCGCTCGCGTAGGTAGTGCCGACCCGCGCGACGATCCTGGTGCGCTCGGTGATCTGCTGCGTGGTTTCCACGCCGAAACGGAACTCAGGCCCGGAATCGTCACCCGTGACCTTCTCCAGGATCGTAGCGTCGAACTGGAAGGCGCCGAGCGTGAATCCGGTATAGGCGCCCGCCACGAGACCGCCGTCGATATCGCCGAGGCCCCGCAAGAGCGGGCCGTCATCTTGATCGCGCTTGGTGATGTAGCCGGTGACCGCGCCGGCATGAAACCGCTCGCCGCCGAGAACCCGGATGCGGATCTCGTCCAGCCCCCGGAAGTTCACGCGCTTTCGCACCTCGGTGATAGCGGAACCGTCCTCCTCGACCGTCTCGCTGAATTTCGGAATGATGATCGGGATGGGAATTGTTTGGAACTCGTCGGAGCCCTCATACTTGGGCTTGACGATGGCCGCGCCGCCCAGCGTGATGGACCGGCCGGTCTCAGGGTCGGCGCGCGCCTCGGAGGCGCCGATGAAGGACGCGGCGACGAGCAACGCGCCTGCGGCGCCAAAACAATTCCGCGCACGGCGGGGCAAAAATGACATCATGATTCCCTCGGTGCGCCTTCCCGGGAGGACCCTCGCACGACATGGCCGGGGGTGACAACCGTCAAGGGCAAGCAGGACGTGCAGCCACGATGAAAAAAGGCTCATGCGTGCGCGCGGTGGCGGTGGGGCCAGGCGGCCTCGAGCTTCGCCTGGTCGAGGGTGCCGCCGATAAACAAGAGCGCAACCACGGCGCCACAGAGCGCGAGGATCGCATCGGCCAGAAAGGCGATGTGGATGCCCTCAGCCAAATCCGAGGCGCTTAGAACGATGGCCGTGTTGGCCGCAAGCCCGACCGAGCCCCCGGCAATCTGCGCCATATAGACGATAGCGCCACCGAGACTCGCGCGTGACCCATCGAGCGCGGTGATCGCCGCCGTCGTGATCGACGAATAGACAGGCCGACGCCGATCCCGAGCACGAACATGCCGAAGATCAGGTCGTTGTAGGTTGTCGTGGGCGTGATCCGCGACAACAGGAACATGCCCGCGGTCAGGAACAGCGCGCCGCCGGTGACACTGACCTTGGGGCCGAGCCGCGCGTAGAGCCGTCCGGCGACGAAGGACGTCACCGCGAATGTGCCCATCACCGGTAAGAGCCCTGCGCCGGATCCCACGGCGCTGAACTTCAGGACCTTGGACATGAACTGCGGCAGATAGAGCAGGGCGGCAAAAAAGATTGCCGACATCATCAGCGTGGCGAGGGCCGCCGCGGCGAAGCCCGTGTTGCGCATCACATCGTCGGGAACCAGCGCCCTGGTCCCCGCACGCTGCTCCACGAAGAAGAAGGTCCGCCGGTGACGTTGCCTGCCTCATTGCTGGCAAGAAACGCAGCGAATGCGCCGACATCGCCGTTGTCGCAAGATGATGGGTCGGCGCGCGCGCCGAGGCTTGGTTCATCAAGTCGTCGAAATGATCGATGCCGGAAGCGGCGCGCGTCTTGAGCGGCCCAGGCGACAGAGCATTCACCTTGATGCCTTTCGCGCCGAGCTCCGCCGCCATATAGCGGGTCGCCGACTCGAGCGCCGCCTTGACCGGCCCCATGATGTTGTAGTGCTCAACGACCTTGTCGGCGCCGAGATAGGAGACCGTCATGCACGTGCCGCCATGAGTCATCAGCGGCTCCGCGCAGCGCACCATGCGGATGAAGGAGTAGACTGAAATATACATCGCGGTGGTGAAGCCCTCGTGCGAGCAGTCGACCACCCGGGCATGGAGATCATCCTTGGGACAGAACGCCACCGACTGGAGACAGATATCGACCTCTCCCCATTTCTCGCCGATTGCGTCGAAGACTCGCGCGTATTGATCGTTGTCGCGCACGTCGAGCGGTAGGATGATGTCGGCGCCGAGCTCTTCCGCGAGCGGGCGAACATATTTCTCCGCCTTGTCATTCTGATAGGTCACCGCCAGATCGGCGCCCT
>Ga0307379_10001239_pt1 | contig 40701 bp, 53 predicted proteins | sample UN2MG_FD_202237 | JGI IMG/M metagenome (GOLD analysis project Ga0307379, IMG submission 202237) | Soil microbial communities from Risofladan, Vaasa, Finland - UN-2 | ecosystem: Environmental > Terrestrial > Soil > Coastal area > Acid sulfate soil | place: Finland: Risofladan, Vaasa | collected...
TTCGCGATTCGCGAGGGCGGGCACACCGTGGGAGCCGGCGTCATAAGCGCAGTCGAGGCGTAATCGCCAGAGGAGTGGTCAATGCGTAAAGAAAAGGTCAGGATTCGGCTGAAAGCGTTCGATCACCGAATACTCGATCAGTCTGCAGAAAGGATCGTTGAGACGGCGCGGCGAACGGGTGCGCGGATCTCCGGGCCCGTCCTTCTCCCGACGGAGAAAGACATCTTCTGCGTGAATAGGGGTCCGAACATTGACAAGGAGTCAATGGAACACTTCGAGATGCGAACGCATAAGCGGCTCATTGATATACTTGAGCCGGGGCCGAAGACAATAGACGCATTGATGCGACTAGACCTGCCGAGCGGCGTAGATATCGAGATCAAGCTTTAGCAGGCTGGTGCAGGCAGTGGTTCTACTGCGGATTGATGTGGAGCCGGCCTGTTTGCGGCCTGGTTTTCCGGTTGGAGGAGCGTATCAGATGATTAAGTCTATTCTGGGGCGAAAGATCGGCATGACCCAGGTCTTTGCGGAGGGCGGCGTCGTTGTTCCCGTCACCGTGGTGGAGGCTGGGCCGGTCGTCGTCACACAGGTGCGCTCCAATGAGAAAGAGGGCTACAACGCCGTGCAGGTCGGCTTTGGAGAAGTAAGCCCGAACCGGGTTAATAAGCCGAGAGCAGGCCACTTTGCGAAGACCGGAGTGGCGCCGAAGCGCTACTTGCGCGAATTTCGCGTGGACGAAATTGGTGACCTGCAGGTTGGGCAGGAAATCAAGGTAGACATCTTCGAGCCGGGAGACAGGGTCAGCGTCACAGGTGTTTCGAAGGGCAAAGGCTTTGCCGGAGCGATGAAGCGATGGCATTTCCACGGTGGGCCGAAGAGCCACGGCTCCATGGTCCACCGGAAGCCGCAGTCCGGCGGCGCGACGGATGCAGCCCGTACCTTCAAGGGGTCTAAGCGGCCGGGCCGCATGGGTGGAGAGACCGTGACCACCCGCGGGCTGCGGATTGTCAGTGTGGATCCTGAGAAGAACCTATTACTTGTCAAAGGCGCCGTGCCTGGCGCGAGCGGCGGCGTGGTGATAGTATCCAAGATGGAGTAATCGAGTAATGGAGTATCGGGAACCCGTCACTCCACCACTCCAGTACTCCAGTGCGTATTCGACGGAGGAAAGACGATGGCCGAGGTAGCTGTAGTGAACTCGGAAGGTGCGGAGGTCGGCAAGGTCGAGTTGTCGCCCGAGGTGTTCGAAGTGCAGCCGCACGTCTCGCTGATGCATAAGGCTGTCGTCGCGCATCTGGCCAATCGCCGTTCCGGCACGGCTGATACCCTGACCCGGGCAGAGGTTAGAGGCGGCGGCAGAAAGCCCTGGCGGCAGAAGGGAACCGGCCATGCGCGGCAGGGAAGCATTCGCGCGCCTCATTGGGCGGGCGGCGGCGTTGCGTTCGGGCCTCATCCGAGGGACTACAGCCTTGATATGCCGAAGAAAATGCGGCGCTTGGCCCTGAAGTCTGCGTTGTCCGTCAAGCTGGCTGAGGGACAGATCAAGGTCATTGACGATCTGAAGATGGAAGCGATCAGCACGAAGCGGCTGGTGGAGATACTCGGCAAGATAGGCGTAGAAGACAAGGCCATGATCGTCCTGGCCGGTCCGGACGAAGTGGTCAGGAAGTCCGCCAGGAATGTGCCCTGGGTGGCGTTGAGGGTCGCGCCGTCAATTTCAACCTATGATCTGCTAAACGCAGACACCGTCGTGTTTGTGAAGGATGCGCTGGCGAAGATAGAGGAGGCTCACGCCAAATGAAGAGTCCCTACGAGATCATCGAGCGCCCTCTGGTTACGGAAAAGAGCATGGCGGGAGCACAGCTGGGCAGGTATACATTTCGCGTGCGCAAGGATGCGAACAAGATCGAGATCGCAAAAGCGGTCGAGCAATTATTCAACGTTAAGGTCGCCAGCGTAAACACCATGACGGTCAAGGGCAAGAAAAAGAGGATCGGTCGCCATCCCGAGGGCAAGACTCCCGACTGGAAAAAGGCGATAGTCGCACTTAAGCCCGGCCACAAGATCGAAATCTTCGAAGGGTTGTGACATACTAATGGCGGTTAAGAAGTTCAAACCGACATCGCCAGGCAGAAGATTTGCAGCGGTTGCGGCCTTCGATGAGCTGACGGCGAGCGAACCGGAGAAGTCGCTGCTGCGGCCATTGAAGAAATCCGGCGGACGGAACGCGCAGGGGCGCATCACGACGCGCCATCGGGGCGGCGGACATAAGCGGACGTACAGGCTGATTGACTTCAAGCGGGACAAGATCGGCGTGCCGGCCAAGGTCGCAAGCATCGAGTACGATCCGAACCGGTCTGCGCGCATCGCGCTGCTCACCTATGCGGATGGCGAGAAGCGCTATATCCTCGCCCCGCTCGGTTTGCAGGTCGGCGACGCCGTTGTCTCGAGCGAGACGGCCGACATCAAGCCTGGAAACGTGCTGCCGTTGGCGAATATCCCGGTCGGCACGATCCTACATAACATCGAATTGGCGCCCGGAAGGGGCGGGCAAATGGTGCGTAGCGCGGGCGCTGGAGCGCAGTTGATGGCGAAGGAAGAGCGCTACGCCCATATCAGGCTGCCTTCCGGGGAAGTCCGTCTGGTGCGGTTGGCGTGCAAGGCGACCATCGGCCAGGTGGGAAACATTGAGCATGAGAATATCTCGCTCGGCAAAGCTGGCAGGACGAGACATCTCGGCATCAGACCCACCGTCCGCGGCGTCGCCATGAACCCGAGGGACCATCCGCACGGCGGCGGCGAGGGCAAGTCGCCCATCGGACGCAAGTCCCCGTCTACGCCGTGGGGTAAGCCGGCGCTCGGTCGAAAGACAAGACGCCGCAAGGATACGGATAGATTCATTGTCAAGAAGCGAAAGTAAGGAGGCTGCTGCGTGGCAAGGTCGCTGAAGAAAGGGCCTTACGCGGATCCCAAGTTGCTGCGTAAGATTGAGGGAATGAACGCCCGAGGCGAGAAGCGCATCATTAAGACGTGGTCTCGCCGCTCCACGATCTTCCCGGAGATGATAGGGCATACGCTAGCCGTCCACGACGGACGAAAGCACGTGCCGATCTTCATCACGGAGAATATGGTGGGGCACAAGCTGGGCGAATTTGCAGTGACAAGGACGTTCCGCGGGCACGGTGGCCATACGGAAAGGTCCACTGCGGTGAGGTAAACGCTGGCAATGATGCGTCGTGCAGGCGTCAGCCGAATCGGGCTTCTCGGCGCCTGGGCGCAGAGCCAGCGTCAGCAGTTTGGAGGTTGCTATGGAGGCTAAAGCGGTCGGTCGTTACCTCAGAGTGACGCCGAGGAAAGCAAGATACGTCCTCGACACGGTGCGCGGCAAGAGTGTGCACGAAGCGCTTGCCGTACTCAAGTTCGTGCCCAATGAGGCGGCCAGATATATCCGGCAGATCGTCGAATCCGCGATTGCCAATGCCGAGCACAATTATGCCATGGATCGCGAGGCCCTGAGGATATGCCGCGCCTACGTTGACGCCGGTCCGTCGCTCAAGCGCATCCAGCCCAGGGCGATGGGTCGGGCATTTCGCATCTTGAAGAGAACGAGCCACATCACCGTCGTGCTTACAGAAGATGAGACGTTGAAGAAGGCGGCTAAGGCGGCTGCCAAACCCAAGGGCCGCCGGCTGATCGGCGGCAGGAAGGCCAAGCCTGCTGAAGCAAAGGCAGGTGCCGAGCGGCGGAAGGCCAAGCCAAAGGCAAAGACAACGAAGCCCGCGCCTGAGGTGCCGGCACCGACTCCTGAGGCCGAAGCGGTACAGGAAGAGAAAGAGGAGTAACAAAGGAGGGGAGCACTTGGGCCAGAAAGTTCATCCCATAGGTTTCCGAATCGGAGTCATCCGTGACTGGGAGAGCAAATGGTATCTGGACAAAGGCTATGCAGCCGCTCTAGTCGAGGATGTCCGGATTCGAAGGTTCATCAAGAACAGATACTACGCTGCTGCTATTTCGAGGATCGAGATAGAGCGTGCAGCCAATAGGATTAGGATCACTCTGCATACTGCCAGACCCGGCATCATCATCGGCCGTGGAGGCAGGGGCGTAGACGAACTCCGTGCCGCTGTAGAGAGGACGACCGGCAAGCAGGTGGTTGTCAACGTCCAGGAGGTGCGTCGGCCTGAGTTGGATGCCCAGTTGGTGGCCGAGAGCATCGGCGGGCAGATCGAGAAGCGTATCTCGTACAGGAGGGCCATGCGCCAAGCGGTGCTCAGAACCATGCGGATGGGCGCCAAAGGGATAAAGGTCACCATCTCCGGTAGATTGGGCGGGGCCGAAATAGCGAGAACGGAGTCGGGTAAGCAGGGCAAGATCCCTCTCCACACGCTGCGTGCGGACATAGATTATGGCTTCGCGGAAGCGCGGACGACCTATGGCAACATCGGCGTGAAGGTCTGGATCTACCGTGGAGACATCCTGCCCGGCCAGAAACTGGAAGCTGTCACGGAGCTGCCGGAGCGGATTCCAGCCCGCTTCCCACGAGGAGAGCGTCGAGCCGAGCGCGGCAGAGGCCGCGCCAGGCGTCCTGCTCGGCCGCCCCAGGGAGGAGAGCCATCCGATGCTAATGCCTAAGAAGGTCAAGCATCGCAAGATGCACCGAGGGAGTCGGGCAGGCAAGGCCAAGGGAGGAACCGTGCTCAACTTCGGAGACTATGGCCTCCAGGCGTTGGAGTCGTGCTGGCTGTACAGCAACCAGCTTGAGGCAGCTCGAATTGCTATGACGAGGTATATCAAGAGGGGTGGGCAGGTCTGGATTCGTGTGTTCCCCGACAAGTCAGTGACGAAGAAACCTGCCGAAACTCGCATGGGCAGCGGCAAGGGCGCTCCAGAATTCTGGGTCGCGGTTGTGAAGCCTGGACGTATCCTGTTTGAGATGGCGGGCGTAACCGAGGAACTCGCTAAGGAAGCTATGAGACTCGCCGCCCACAAGCTGCCTATCGCAACGAAGTTCATAACCAAGAAGGATTTGGGTGAGGCGCATGAAGCTGGCGCAGTATAGAAAGCACCTTCAAGAGAGCCCGACGGCGGAACTCCGGCGCATGCTTGAGGAAGAGCGAAAGAACCTCTTCATGGCTCGCAGGGACTCTGCCACAAAGCAACTGGAGAACCCCATGAGAATCAGGCAGATTCGTAAGAACATCGCTCGCATTCTCACCATGCTTCGTGAGCGCGAGCCCGAATCTGCGGAGGCGAGAAAGTAGACAATGGAAGAGAAAAGAGGACGGCGGAAGGTCAGGGCTGGTCGAGTCGTCAGCGACAAAATGGAGAAGACCGTCGTCGTTGCGGTGGAATCCAGAATTCGGCACCCGCTCTACGGCAAGATCATCCGGCGGACCACGAAGTTCAAAGCTCACGACGAGATGAATACTGCACACACCGGCGATCTCGTAGAGATTACGGAGTGCAGGCCGGTCAGTCGCGAGAAGCGATGGCGGGTCTCCCGGGTGATCGAAAAGGTCAAGTAAAACGAGAGGTATTGTGGGATGATACAGCCGTATACGCGCCTGAAAGCGGCCGATAACTCGGGCGCACGAGAGATACTCTGCATAAGAGTGCTCAAGGGATCGAGCTGCCGGTTTGCCGACGTGGGAGATGTCATCATCGGCGCAGTGAAATCGGCGACTCCTGGAGCCGCGGTGAAGAAGGGAGATGTCGTCAGGGCGGTGGTTGTCCGCACCAAGAAGGCCATCCGCCGGACGGATGGTTCGTATCTGCGTTTCGACGACAATGCGGCCGTAGTTATCACGCCGCAGAACGAGCCGAGGGGCACGCGCATCTTCGGCCCAGTGGCACGTGAGCTCCGGGAGAAGAACTTTATGAAGATCATCTCGCTCGCGCCGGAGGTCCTCTAGCCGCTGGCTGCTAGCTGCCTCAGGCGAATGCAAGGAGACAGAAATGGCTCTTAAGATAAGAAAAGGTGACCAGGTGGTGGTCATCGCGGGCAAGGATAAGGGCAGGCAGGGCAAGGTGATTCAGACCCTGCCGAAAGAGAATGCCGTGATCGTTGATGGACTCAACATGGTTGTCAGGCACCAGCGCCCGAGGCGGACCACCAGGTCTACGCCGGCGACGCAGACCGGGCGCATCCAGAAGCCCGCTCCCCTGGCAATGGGCAAGGTAATGCTTGTCTGCCCGCGATGCGGGGAGCCAACCCGCGTGGGACGTTCCATAGGCGAGGGTGGCCGCCTGGCACGCGCCTGCAAGCGATGCCACGAGCTGATTGACACCACCTAAGGGGAGTGAACGATGGCGCGTATGAAGGAGAAGTACCTGAAGGAAGTCGTCCCTGCCATGATGAAGCAGTTCGGCTATGACAATATCATGCAGGTGCCTAGGGTAGAGAAAGCGGTCATAAACATGGGCGTTGGCGCGGCTGTGCAGGAGCCGAAGCTGTTGGATGCCGCCGTCCAAGACCTGTCACTCATCGCCGGGCAGAGGCCCGTGGTCACGCGGGCGAAGAAGTCGATCGCCAATTTCAAGATCCGTACAGGAATGCGAATCGGCGCCAAGGTCACACTCCGCGGCGACAGAATGTACGAGTTCTTGGACAAGCTGTTCAACATAGCGCTGCCCAGGGTTCGCGACTTCGGCGGCATTTCACCGTCTTCCTTCGATGGGAGAGGCAACCTTGCCATGGGCCTGCGGGAGCAGCTCGTCTTCCCCGAGATTGACTACGACAAGATTGACAAGGTCAGGGGAATGGATGTGATTATTGTAACGACCGCGAAGACGGATGAGGAAGCCAGGGCGCTGCTGAAGTTGATGGGGATGCCGTTCCGGGAGCGCTAGGAGGTTCGATCTTGAAAGCATACAAAGCCGACGCCATACGCAATATAGCGCTGGTTGGTCACGGCGGCTGCGGGAAGACTTCGCTCGCAGAGGTGCTTCTCTTTGCGTCAGGGGGCATAGACAGGCTCGGCAAAGTTGACGACGGCACGACCGCTTCCGACTACGACCCGGATGAGGTAAAGCGAAAGATCAGCATCAGCGCTTCTCTTATTCCATGTGAATGGAAAGGCGTCAAGATCAATTTCATAGATGCGCCCGGCTATGCCGACTTCGTGGGCGATGTGAAGAGCGCCCTGCGAGTAGTCGAGGGAGCGCTCATAGTGGTGTGCGCGGTCTCGGGGATCGAGGTTGGCACAGAGGCCGCATGGGAGTTTGCGCAGGAGTACGGCGTTCCGAGAGCCATCTTCATCAACAAGATGGACCGCGAGAACGCTGATTTCTACGCGGTCGCGGAGGCGCTGAGGGTGCGATTCGGATCCCGCGTATCGCCGGTTCAACTGCCGATAGGGTCTCAGGATACCTTCAAGGGTGTGGTAGACCTCATCGCGATGAAGGCGACAGTTGGCGCCGGCAAATCCGCCGCTGAGGCGGAAATCCCCGTGGATATGGCGGAAGCTGTTGCAAAGTACAGAGAGGCGCTGGTCGAGGCCGCTGCCGAGAATGACGACGAACTCATCGCCAAGTATCTGGAGGGCGAGGAGCTGACCAGCGATGAGATAGCTCGCGGCCTGGCGATAGGCGTTCGCACGGGCAAGGCGATCCCTGTGTTCTGCGGATCGGCCCTGAAGGATGTGGGCGCATCGCCCGTGCTGGGTGCGGTCGTTGCTGCATTCCCATCGCCCGCGGAGACCGAAGCAGCCAAGGGCGCGAATCCGCAGACCAATGCCGAGGAGCGGCGCAAGCCGCTCGATGCCGAGCCCTTCTCCGCCCTGGTGTTCAAGACGCTCGCGGACCCATACGTCGGCAAGCTGACCTACTTCAGGGTGTATTCGGGCGTCGTGAAATCCGACTCGCACGTTTTCAATTCCGCTAAGGGCGTGGAGGAGCGGGTCGGCCAGGTGTACTTCCTGAAAGGGAAGAACCAGGAGGCTACCGCGGAGGTTTATGCCGGCGACATCGCGGCGGTGGCGAAACTCTCCGAGACGGGTACCGGCGATACCTTGTGCGACAAGGCAAAGCCGATCCGGTACACCGCAGTAGATTTTCCGGCGCCGGTCTACTCCGTGGCGATCAGCGCCAAGTCCAAGGCGGACGAGGACAAGCTCGGCCCCGCGCTCGGAAAGCTTGCTGACGAAGACCCTACCTTCCGGTATCGCCGCGAGATCGAGACCGGCGAGACACTGATCTCCGGCCTTGGCGAGTCGCACGTCGAAATAATCGTGGACCGGTTGAAGCGGAAGTTCGGCGTCGGCGTGGAGGTTGATACGCCGAAGATTCCGTATCGCGAGACGATCACGGCAAGCGCGAAGGCGCAGGGCAGGCACAAGAAGCAGACCGGCGGCCGCGGCCAATACGGAGACTGCTGGATCGAGATCGAGCCTCGGGAAAGAGGCCAGGGCTTTGAGTTTGTGGACCGGGTCGTCGGCGGCGCTATTCCCAGGCAGTACATTCCCGCCGTTGAAAAGGGGGTTCGGGAGGCGATGGAGCGCGGCATCCTCGTGGGCTATCCGGTAGTGGATATCCGGGTCAGGGTATGCGATGGCTCGTTCCACCCGGTGGACTCGTCGGAGATGGCGTTCAAGTTGGCCGGAATCCTCGCATTCCAGAGCGCGGCGGCGAATGCGTCTCCCATTCTGCTGGAGCCGATGTTGAACGTTGAAGTGATAGTGCCTGAGGAGTACATGGGCGACATAATGGGAGACCTGAACGGCAAGCGGGGCCGGATTCTGGGCATAGAGCCGATCCAGGACGGCAAGCAGCGGATAAAGGCGGTCGTGCCGCAGGCCGAGATGCTCAGATACGCGATAGACCTGCGCTCGATAGCCAGAGGCCGGGGCAGCTTCAGCGCCGAAGTGTCTTACTACGAACCAGTGCCGGCGCATACCGCTCAGCAGATCATAGAACAGCGCAAGAAGGAGAAAGAGGAGTCATAGGCGAGGAGGCGCTAGTTGGCTAAACAGGCATTGATAGAAAAAGCCAGGCGGACACCAAAGTTTAAAGTGCGGAAATACAACCGCTGTGCACTGTGTGGCAGACCGCGTGGGTACATAAGAAAGTTCGGTATCTGCCGGATTTGCTTCAGGGAACTGGCGCACCGGGGCCTGGTCCCGGGTGTGACCAAGTCCAGTTGGTAGGTCCTTCCAAGGAGACGGAGGAAACCGCCCAAATCCAGCCTCGGTCCATTCATCGGAGCGGGGCGCACGGAGGAAGCTCATGTCAATAACAGATCCAGTTGCGGATTTGCTGACCAGGATTCGCAATGCCAATTCAGCGGGCCACGATCAGGTGGAGGTCATCTCCTCCCGGCTCAACCTGGAGATAGTGAAGATCTTCCACTCAGAGGGCTTCATCAAGAGCTACGAAGTCGCAAAGGACAAAGCGCGGAATCGCATCAAGATCGCCCTGAAGTATGGGCCTCGCAAGGAAAAGGTCATCACCGATCTGAAGCGCGTGAGCAGGCCCGGCCTGCGGGTTTACACGAAGCGCGGAGACGTTCCCAGAGTCTTGGGCGGGCTCGGCATAGCCGTCATCAGCACTTCGAGGGGCGTCATGACATCGCGGGAAGCGAGGCGCCTCGGCGTGGGCGGCGAGGTTCTGTGCTACGTCTGGTAGGAGGATTTGAGAAATGTCGAGGATAGGCAGCATGCCCATCCCGATTCCCAACGGGGTAGAGGTCCAAATCGAAGACAGCACCATCACGGTGGGAGGGCCGAAAGGCTCGCTGACGAAAAACATCCACCCGGACATGATCGTCAAGGTGGAGGATGGCAGCATCGTCGTCCAGCGCCCGTCCGACAACAAGATGCACAGGTCCTTGCACGGGCTGACCAGGGCGCTCATTGCCAATATGGTCGAGGGAGTTACGAAAGGCTTTCAGAAGGTTCTGCAGGTGTACGGCACCGGCTACCGGGCGGAGCTGGCCGGCAAGAAGCTGACCTTGCAGGTCGGCTACTCGCATCCGGTCGAGCTAACACCGAGGCCGGGAGTCGAGTTCGAAGTCGGCCAGGACGTAGTTCAATATGAGGGCCGCGAGACCAGGATACCGCTGATCACGGTCCGCGGGATTGACAAGCAGGCCGTTGGGCAGCAGGCTGCAGAGGTGCGGGCCGTGCGCAAGCCGGAGCCATACAAGGGCAGGGGAATCAGGTATTCAACAGAGGTGGTACGCCGCAAGGCCGGCAAGAGCGGCAAGGCCGCCGTTAGGTAGCAGGGGGGTATCGCGCGTATGTCGAGACGAGAAGTACTGCGCCAGGCAAGGCACGAGCGAGTCCGAAAAAGGGTATCCGGCACGCCGGAACGCCCCCGGCTGAACGTCTTCCGCAGTCTGAACAACATATACGCCCAAGTCGTCAACGACGAGCTGGGCCAGACGCTCGTTTCCGCCTCCACTATTGACAAGGAGGTTCGGGAGTCCGTCAAGACCGGAGGGAACACTGAAGCGGCGAAGGAGGCAGGCAGGCTGCTTGCCAAGCGCGCATTGGACAAAGGCATCAAGCAAGTAGTCTTCGACCGCGGCGGCTACCAGTACCACGGCAGGGTGAAGGCGCTTGCAGAGGCGGCCAGAGAAGGCGGCCTGGAGTTTTAGGAGGTTCTTATGCCCAGAATTGACCCCAATAAATTGAACCTTGAAGAGCGCGTCATTAAGACGAACAAGGTTCAGAAGACTCATAAAGGCGGCCGCACGATGAGCTGGAACGCTCTCGTCGTCGTGGGCGATGGCGAGGGATACGTCGGCGTAGGGCTTGGGAAGGCGAGGGCCGTCCCCGACGCGATTCGCAAAGGCGTCGAGGATGCCAAGAAGGACATAATCAAGGTACCGCTTGTGGGGACGACTATCCCGCACGAGGTCCTGGGCCGGGCTGGCGCCTCACTTGTGCTCCTCAGACCTGCGGCGCCGGGCACCGGCGTCGTTGCGGGCGGATCTGTAAGGGCTATTCTGGAGGTCGCCGGCATCAGGGACGTCCTCGGGAAGTCGCTCGGCTCGCCGAATGCGATAAACAGCGCCTCGGCCACCATGCACTCCCTCCGCCAATTGAAGCGGGCCGAGGAAGTCGCTAGGCTCAGAGGAAAATCCTTGGAGGAGATGCTGCCGAAGGGAATTCTGAGAGCGATGGCTGGTGCCGCGCCGCCGCCGGAGCCCGAGGTCGTCGAAGAAGAGGAAACGGCTGTTGCAGTGGAGGGCAACGAAATTGCTTAAGATAACGCTGAAGAAGAGCGTCATAGGATACAGCGAACGCCAAAAGGCCACCGCGAAGGCCCTGGGGCTCAGGAAGATGAACTCCTCCACGCTCAAGCCGGATAACGCCCAGATTCGCGGAATGGTCAAGAAGATTGGTCACCTGGTCGAGGTCGAGCAGGTTGCTAGAGAGACGCCGGGAGGCAGTTGAAGTGAGACTAAGTGATCTGAGGCCCGCAAGGGGTTCGGTAAAGGCTCGGAAACGAGTGGGGCGAGGAATCGGCTCCGGTCACGGCAAGACGGCTACTCGCGGGACCAAGGGAGCCAAATCGCGGAAAAACATCCCGCCCGGATTCGAGGGCGGGCAGACACCGCTGCATCGCCGGCTTCCCCAGAGGCGCGGCTTTACGAATATATTCAAGAAGGAGTACGCCATCGTCAACCTGGACACACTGGCCGGGCTGCCGGAGGACACTGTTACTCCCGAGCTTCTGCTGGAAAAAGGCATCATCAAGAAGATTAGATCCGGCGTGCGAGTGCTTGGGCGAGGAGAGGTAGAGAGAGCAATCACGGTGCGCGCGCATTACTTCAGCAAGTCCGCTGAGGAGAAGATCAAAGCCAAAGGCGGCACCGTGGAGGTGATTTAGGAGTGCTGGCGTCCATTATAGCGGCGTTCAAGCTTCCCGACCTGAGGAAGCGCATATTGTTCGTGTTCGGCATGTTCGCCGTCTTCGTGGTGGGGCTGCATATACCCGTCCCCGGCATTGACCGCGAGGCGATGCAGAGACTGTTTGAAACGGGCACATTGTTCGGATTGATGGACGTGTTTTCTGGTGGAGCACTGAGGAAATTCACCGTCTTCGCGATGGGAATAGCTCCATACATCACTGCCTCGATCATTATGCAGCTTCTCACCGTTGCGATACCCAGCCTGGAGGCATTGGCCAAAGAAGGCGAGCATGGGAGAAAGAAGATATCGCAGTATACGCGGTATCTTACCATCGCGCTGGCCTTTATGCAGGCATTGGGCATGAATACCGTTCTGCAGCGGTATGGCGTGCTGGTGGCTACTCCCTTCCTGAAGATTCAGATCGTGATCACTCTGACGGCGGGGACTGCGTTCCTGATGTGGGTCGGAGAGCAGATCACGGATAAGGGGATCGGCAACGGCGTGTCCCTGGTGATCTTCACCGGTATCGTGGCGACCTTGCCCTATCAGTTGGGAGAGACCGGCAGGTACGCATTGCAAGGCGCGATCAAGATTCACCAGTTGGGCCTCATGGTGTCGCTCTTCCTGGGCACTGTGGTCGCGATAGTAGCCATCCAGCAGGCCCAGAGGAAGATACCTATCCAGCATGTAAAGCGCGTTGTCGGCACTAAGGTATACGGCGGGTCAACGTCGTTCCTGCCGCTTCGTGTGAACTCAGCCGGAGTCATTCCGATCATCTTTGCTATATCAATCCAGCTCCTTCCGCTGACCTTCGCGCAGCTCGTCGGAACTGGGTCTAGATTCGGACAAATGCTCAACACTATTGCGGACGCATGCCAGCCGGGCAGGAGCGTATGGGCCGCGGTGGTATACGCCGGTTTCATAATCTTCTTCACGTACTTTTACACAGCCGTGACGTTCAACGTGCCCGAGGTGGCTGACAACCTGAGGAAATACGGCAGCTTTATCCCTGGGATCAGACCGGGGAAGCCCACGTTGGAGTACCTGGACCGCGTAATGTCGAGGATCACGCTCCCAGGGGCGATATTCCTGGCGGGCATCGCGCTTATGCAGTACTGGTCACAGAGGATAACCGGGGTTGCGACGTTCAGCCTGGTGGGCGGAACATCGCTCCTCATCGTGGTGGGTGTGGCGCTGGAAACCATGCAGGCGATCGAGGCTCACCTGCTCATGAGGCATTACGAGGGATTCATAAAGTAGACCATGAGGATAGTACTGCTGGGCGCACCGGGAGCGGGTAAAGGCACGCAGGCGGCGAGGATATCGGAGAGATACGGCATTCCGCACATTTCTACGGGCGACATACTGCGTGAGGCGGTGAAGCAGGGCACGCAGCTCGGCCGAAGGGCGGAATCATATATGTCCCGGGGCGAACTCGTTCCGGATGAGGTCGTGATAGGCATCGTTGCTGAGCGATTGCGGCAGCCGGACTGCGCGAAAGGCTTCCTGCTCGACGGGTTCCCGAGGACCGTGGCGCAGGCGAAGGCGCTGGATAAGGCATTGGCCGAGACCGGCTGCCATCTGGACGCGGTAGTGAACCTTGAAATAGATGACGCAGAAGTCGTGCGCAGACTGAGCAGTCGGCGCGTGTGCGGGTCGTGCGGGGCGATTGCGAGTCCCGCGGGAACAAGCGAGCCCTGCGCGTCGTGCGGTGGCGAGCTGATCACCCGCTCCGATGACCGACCGGAAGCTGTCCGGCGCAGGCTGCAGGTATACAAGGAGCAGACTGAGCCGTTAGTCGAGTATTATTCCAAAGCAGGCATTCTTTGTCGGGAGCTTGCTGTCGGAACAGTGGATGAGGTCTTTGACAGAGTGAGTCAGACCCTCGATCGTTGAGGGCTTGTGCGGTCGTCCCGCCTCAGGCGGGCGTGTCGTTGTGTGAATGGACCGTCCGGCGTGATTAGACTGAAAACCAAGGAAGAGATAGAGAAGATGCGGACAGCGGGCAGAGTGGTGGCCGCTGCCCTCACGGAGGTCGCAGCAAGCGTCGTTCCTGGAAAGACCACTACTCTGGACCTGGACAAGCTGGCGGAGACGGTGATCAGAACGCATGGGGCCATTCCATCCTTCAAGGGGTACAAGGGCTACCCGAATGCGACCTGCATCGCCGTAAATGAGGAGGTAGTCCACGGCATTCCAGGGCCCAGGCCGCTCAAAGAAGGGGATATCGTAGGCATAGACCTCGGCGCCATCCTGGAAGGGTATCACGCGGATTCCGCGATCACAATACCCGTCGGCGGGGTTTCGTCCGAGGTGCAGAGGCTTCTCAAAGTTACCAGGGAGGCGTTGTTCGTTGGGATCCGGATGGCGGTGGCCGGAAACCGTTTGACGGACATCTCCCATGCAATCCAGCAGTATGCCGAAAGCTATCGTTTCTCCGTCGTGCGCGAGCTTGTCGGTCATGGGATCGGGCGCGCGATGCACGAGGAGCCGCAGGTGCCGAACTTCGGCAGGCCTGGCAGGGGACCGCGCCTGGAAGCGGGAATGACCCTTGCCATCGAGCCTATGGTGAACGCGGGAGGATACGGAGTAGAGACCCTGCAGGATGGTTGGACGATAGTGACTAAGGACAGAAGCCTCTCCGCTCATTTCGAGCATACTGTGGCCGTTACGGAAAATGGGCCGGACGTCCTTACCCTGCGGCCGGGGGAGACCTTGCCCTAGAGCCGTTCGGCACCACGCCTTGCGCGAGAGGCGTCTTTCAGGTATAATTAGGTTTTCGCGAGCAGTGCGTAGCGCCCTCGGCGGCCACATGGAGGCAAATCGTGAAAGTAAGAGCATCAGTAAAGAAAATGTGCGACAGGTGCAAGGTGATCCGCCGCGAGGGCGTCGTGCGCGTCATTTGCAAAAACCCAAAGCACAAGCAGCGGCAAGGCTGAGCGGAGGTGTAGAACTTGGCAAGAATAGCGGGAGTGGATCTCCCCCGTGACAAGAGAATTCATATAGCGCTCACGTACATTTTTGGGATAGGCGCTTCCAGCAGCAGGAAGATACTGCAGGCGACGGACGTAGACCCAGGCACGCGAGTCCGCGATCTGACTGAGACTGAGATCGGCAAGCTCAGGGAGGTCATCGAGCGCGAGTATCGCATAGAAGGTGATCTCAGGAGGCAAGTGGCGCTGAATATACGCCGCCTGATAGAGATAGGCTCCTATCGCGGGCTCCGGCACCGCCGCGGGCTGCCTGTCCGCGGGCAAAGAACCAGCACTAACGCTCGCACCAGAAAAGGTCCTCGGCGCACCGTAGGCGTCAGAAGGAAAAGGTAAGGAGGTATCGCAGACTTGGCTAGAAAGGCAGCGGCTGGCAAAGGTAAGCCGAAAGAAAAGAAGAACATCGCCCATGGGATTGCCCATGTCCAGTCTACTTTCAACAACACGCTGGTGACCATCGCCGACGCGAAGGGCAACGTGGTTTCGTGGGCGAGTGCAGGCACTGTGGGCTTTAAGGGCACGAAGAAAGGCACGCCGTTCGCAGCCCAGTTGGCGGCCGAAGCCAGCGCGCGGAAGGCTATGGAGCACGGCCTCAGGCGCGTGGACGTGCATGTCAAGGGCCCCGGATCGGGCCGTGAAACCGCAATAAGGGCGCTCCAGGCCGTGGGGCTGGATGTCAGCAGTATCAGAGACGTCACGCCCATTCCTCATAACGGCTGTCGCCCGCCGAAGAGACGCAGAGTTTAGGGAGAATAAGAGGCTATGGCAATCACTGCGGAGGTATGCAGACTGTGCCGTCGGGAGGGTGCGAAGCTCTATCTAAAGGGCGAGCGCTGCTACTCCCGGAAATGCGCATTCGAGCGCCGGAGCTATCCTCCGGGACAGCACGGACAACGCGGCACCACCAAGATCAAAGAGTACGGCGTCCAGCTTCGAGAAAAGCAGAAGATGCGCAGGATATACGGCGTCCGCGAACGGCAGTTCAGAGTTTACCTGCAAGCAGCAATGCGCAAGCGCGGCGTCACCGGCGAGACCCTGCTGCAACTGCTGGAGCTCCGGCTGGACAACGTCGTCTACAGGCTGGGATTTGTGGCTTCTCGCGCTCAGGCACGCGAGCTGGTGAGTCATGGGCACTTCCTCGTAAACGGACGCAAGGTGAACACGCCGTCGTATCGGGTGAAGCAGGACGATGTGATCGAGGTCAGGGAGACCAGCAAGGATCTGCCTCCCATCGTCTCAGCCCTCGAAGTAACCGCTGGCGGCAGAGTCCCATCGTGGCTCGAGCCGGATGCAGACAAGAGGCAGGGGAGAGTCCATCACGTTCCAATGCGTGATGAGATTGACACCCAAGTTGATGAGACGTTAATCGTCGAGTTCTACTCGAGATAATATCGGATGCGCCCGGGCGGGAATGGCACGAAGTCCTGCCTTCTTAGATTGGAGACGGATCAATGGAACAGATTGTGCCGCGCATAGATACTTTGGTGCAGACCGACACATATGGCAAGTTTGTCATGGAGCCTCTGGAGCGGGGATTTGGCGTGACGCTGGGTAATGCGCTCAGACGTGTCTTGCTGGCCTCGATCCCCGGCGCTGCCATCACCTCTATCAAAATAGACAGCGTCCTTCACGAGTTCTCCACCATACCGGGGGTCAAGGAGGATACGACCGAACTGCTCCTGAATCTCAAGGGCCTGTATGTGAAGGTCGCCAGAGATGGCACCGCGAAGCCGGAGCCGAAAACCATCTGGATTGATGTCAAGGGGACAGGTGAAGTGACCGGGGCGGATGTCCGTACCCCCGCAGACGTGGAAGTAGTAAACCCGGAGGTACACATCGCCACCATCAGCGACGAGACCGCCGGCCTGTCAATGGAGATGACGGTCGAGGTAGGCAAGGGCTATGTGCTCCCTGAGGATCAGGAGAGAGCGAAGCCGACTATCGGCGTCATTCCTGTCGGGGCGGCGTTTACCCCCGTTACGAGGACGAACTTCGTCGTGGAGCCGACCAGAGTGGGCCACAGGACGGACTACGAGCGCATGGTTCTTGAGGTCTGGACGAACGGCACCATGTCGCCGAACGAGGCCATCAACGAGGCGGCCAAAGTGCTCGATCGGCTGGTAAGGCAGTTTGTGGACTTCCCGCGGGGTCGCGCCGCTGAGGGCCTGGAAGAGGAAGAGGCGTACGGCAGAGAGCTTGAGGTCAGGCCTCCGGACGCCAGGATCGAGGAGTTGGACTTCTCAGTGCGAACGTACAACTGCTTGAAGAAGGCCAATATCCTTACCATCGGCGAGCTGGTGCAGATCACCGAGCAAGACCTCATGGGCATTCGGAACTTCGGCAAGAAATCGCTGGCTGAGGTCAGGGACAAGTTGGCGCAGCTCGGACTGAGCCTGAAGAGCACGGGTGTAGCAGCGGAGCCGGGCGCTGAGCCCGAGCCGGGAGCTGAGGTATCCGAGGGCGCTGCGGAATCAGTGCCGGAGGAGCCGCCGGCAGGCGGTGAGGAGTCCTGACGGCTCGGATCCGCGTGAAGTTTCTAGGAAGGATATCCCGATCAGATGCGACATAGAGTAGCGGGCCGGAAGTTCGGCCTACCCAGTGACCAGAGAATGGCTCTGCTGAAGGGGCTTCTGCGCGCTCTGATAAAGCATGGCGAGATACATACCACCGAGGCGCGGGCCAAGGACGTGAGAAGCATCGCGGAGAAGGTCATCACGACTGCAAAGGGCAACGACCTTCACGCCCGCAGGTTGGCGCGCCGCTGGCTCAATGACGAGGACTTGGTGAAAGTCTTGTTCGATACCGTAGCGCCCAAGTTCACGGAAAGGCCGGGCGGCTATACGCGCATCACCAAGATCGGCCACCGGCGGGGCGATGCCGCTCCTATGGTCAAGCTCGAGTTAGTCTCGGATTGACGGGTTGGCCCCTGTGCCAAACATCAAGGCAGTCATAGAGTATGACGGCACGGATTTCTGCGGTTTCCAGAAGCAGCCGTCGGTGCGCACGATACAGGGAGAGCTGGAGCGCGCGCTGAGGGAACTCTTTCACGAGCCGGCCGTCAAGGTAATTGGCGCAGGTCGCACGGATGCCGGTGTGCATGCCATCGGGCAAGTGGCGAGCTTCACGGCGCCTGCAGCGTTTCCAATAGACCGGATTTGCCCTGCTCTCAACGGCCTTCTGCCGGCGAGCATCAGGGCCAAGAGCGCCGAGGAAGTCCCAGAGCAGTTCCATGCCAGGTACTCGGCGAAGGCCAGGACATACGTTTACGTAGCGCTGAATCGCGCAGCGCCGTCTGCCCTTCTCGCCGGATATGCATGGCATCTGACGCAGCCGCTGGACATCGAGGCGATGCGGGAAGCTGCGCGCGAACTTATCGGGACTAGGGATTTCGCCTCGTTCGGCGTGCCGGAGCGCGCAGGCGCAAGCACGGTAAGGCGGGTCTTTGACTTAGCCATAGCGCGAAGGAGAGACGCGGTTTTCTTTAGGATCAGGGCGAACGCTTTTCTTCGCGGCATGGCGAGGGCGATAGTAGGCGCCCTCGTGGAGGTCGGGCAGGGCAAGCGCCGTCCGGAAGAGATAGCCGGGATGCTGGCTGCCTGTGACCGCCGGGCGGCAGGAGTCAGCGCCCCGCCGCAAGGCTTGTATCTGACCAGGGTGGAGTACTGAGGAGAGACGATTCAGATGAGAACATACACGGCGAAGCCGAAAGACATAACGCGCAAGTGGTACGTGATTGATGCTGCGGGAAAGTCGCTTGGCCGACTCGCTTCGCAGGTAGCGAAAATCCTGCGCGGCAAGCACAAGCCGATCTTCACCCCGCATATGGATACCGGCGACCACGTGATCATCATCAACGCCGAGAAAGTCATTTTGACAGGCAGGGGCAAGCCGGACGAGAAGATATACTGGCATTCCCAGTATCCCGGCGGCATCAAGTCAACCACATATGGAAAGATGCTGGCAGAAAAGCCCGAAAAGCTCGTTATGCGCACAGTCAAGGGGATGCTGCCCCATAATACGCTGGGCGCACAGATGCTAAAGAAACTGCGCGTGTACAGAGGTCCCGAGCATCCGCATGCGGCTCAGGAGACTGAGCAACTGGAGATTTAGGAGGAGACACTGCGTTGGCAAAACAGCAGGTTAGACACTATTCGACTGGTCGCAGGAAGGACGCGACGGCGAAGGTCTGGCTGACCCCGGGCCCCGGCGATATCACCATCAACAAGCTTGTTGCGGCCGACTACTTGGGCCGAAAGACGCTGGAGATGCTGATTCGCCAGCCCATGGAAGTTGTCGGCGTGACCGGTAAATTCGACGTTGCGGCGATAGTCACGGGCGGTGGAATCTCCGGCCAGGCCGGCGCCATCCGCCACGGCATCTCGAAGGCCCTCGTGGTGGCCGACCCGGAGCTCCGGCCAACCCTTCGCAGACTCGGCTATCTGACCCGGGATCCGAGGGTCAAGGAGCGCAAGAAGTACGGCCTCAAGCGCGCCCGACGCGCCTTCCAGTTCTCCAAGCGCTAGGACTCATCGTCGGTGCAGTGGACATCTCTGCACTCTTCCCCTGGGAGAGTGTCGCTGACGACTGACCACTGGCGACTCACAACTGCTTTGGCTGCAGATTCCCGGGCAAACCGGCCGATAATGTGAATAGGGACATCCAGCTCATTTGCGCCTGCTTCTTCACGACGGGGAGCGGCATTCGGAGGTTCAGCATCTTGCAAAAGGCGGCCTTGTTCATTCTCACAATTCTGACCGGGTTTGCTCTGTCCGGCCCGGGACTTGCGGATGAGACGCTGACCATCACGCTCGACGCCCCGGCAGGCGAGTCGCAGAAAGAGGCGAAGAGCGATCTGCGGCTCAACCACGAGACTCTTGGCGCCACGCGCGAAGGATCGAGCAAGCAGCAGACCCTCGCACAGGGGTCCAATCAGTCGGCCAAGAAGGAAATCAGCATCGGCCGGGTCGGCGTCGTCGTCTCAGCAAAGGCCGATATCAGATCCCGGCCCGACAAGAAGGGACGGGCGCTGTTCGTCTGCCCTAAGGATACCTACCTCGCCGTCGTCGGTGAGAACGGCGGCTGGTACGGCGTTCTCATGATTGATTCAAGCACCGGCTGGATCGAGAAGAAGAATGTTGGCCTGCTCGACTATAAGCTAGTCACCCACCCTTCCCAGACGAAAGGATTGGGCAGCCGGGTTGTCAACACCGCCCTTAGGTGCCTCGGGATTTCCTACAGATGGGGAGGTTACTCCCTGGGCGGACTGGATTGCTCGGGCTTCGTGAAGGCCGTCTTTGCGAGCCAAGGCGTCAATCTCCCTCGCACTGCGCGCGACCAGGCGATGGTTGGCATCCCGGTCGGATGGAGCCAACTGCAGGCGGGCGACCGACTCTATTTCGCCTGCAAGCGCGTCCAGATCGACCACGCCGGCATCTACATCGGAAACGGTTTCTTCATCCATTCGTCCGCATCTCGCGGCGGCGTCGCCGTGGACAGCGTTATGAAGCCCTTCTACATGAGCACCCTCGTCGCCGCCCGCCGGTCGTAATCTCGTAGGGGCAAGGCGACCTCGCCCACATAACCTTGTGCGGGCGAAAAAACCTCCTTTCTTTGACTTATGAGCGCGCCTTCTGGTATATTCTCATTCGAGGATGCCAGTCGAGAGGGTTATGCGCTGTGGCAACATTCGATCGGATCACAGTTGAACCAGGCAAGATGAATGGGCAGCCGTGCATTCGCGGGCTGCGCATCACAGTCCGGCGCGTGCTTGGGGCGCTGGCGGTCTATCCCAACCATGAGGACTTGCTGCGCGAGTATCCTGAGCTCGAAGAGGAGGATATTCGCCAGGCCCTCGAATATGCAGCCGCCAACCTCGATGACCGTGTCATAGAGGTCACCGCTGCGTGATGAAACTCCTCCTCGATCAGAGACTCCCCCGCTCCACGCCGCGCATCTTGCGAGAACTCGGTATTAGCCTCACCATACAGAAAACCCGCATTCGCCTGAGGCGGCTTCCACTTACTAGGTAGGGCAGTTTCAGCTTCGGCAGGAAGCCGCTGAGTGGCAGAGAGCTAACTAAACGCGTACCGAGGTCCCTAGATTAGTCCTCTGACTTGGCAAGCATCCTGATAGCGGCCTTGAGTTCCAGAACGTCGAGGCTGTCAGGGCAATCTGGCCAGTTGTGATGCCAACAAACGATCACATCGCATCCGTCTGTCGGATGGCCGTGGTCACGAAAGTTCCTACTTTCGAATTCGAACTCGATGAAGACCTTTTGCCACTTACCCAATGCAATCTGACGTTTTGCCTCGCAATCGGGAAACCCATCCTGAACAGCCTCAACCATGTAGCCGAGTTCTCTTGCGACCATGCCGAAAAGAAAGATAACCCCAGCTTCATTGGTTGGTTCGTGGCGAAGTCCGCGGAAGTCGACGGGGTTACCATAGGTTGGACGGTTCCAAAGCTTTGAGTGGCGCTGTTTTGGGGAAGCGGAGGGTGGAGTAGTTTCCGTAACACTACCATTTCGCGGATAAGCGCCGGGCGTACGTTCTGCCCTCGGGGCTGCTTTCGGTAACAGAGCGAGCACATCAGCCCATTCGGGCTTGTCCCGTGCAAAGTCGCGAAACCTCGCTGGAATTGTAGACCAGGGGCCAAACTTGTTCTCAAAAGTCCCGGGACTGTGTTTGCCTTCCCTTCTATACTGAATGCGTGTGGGAATCTGCCGCAGTGTACGAACCAGTTCACCCCAGTCTTGCAGCAATTCCGCCGGATCGAGACGCAGATTAGTTGGGTCTACGTCGAACCCCGCAACGCGCACAGCTTCCCGCCAGCTCGGAAAATGCTGTAGAACGCGGTACTCGCTGATACCGGTTCCAGCCACGAATTGCGCCCGCGAAGGGGAATGCCCCAGTGCCTTGGCAGTTTGCCGAATTGCGTCTAGGATCTTTTCTCTATCGATTGGCATTTGGCGTTCGTATCCACCCAAGTGTCCGAGGCCGATAACAACTACCCTGATGGTATATTCGCTATTGCCAGAGGTTGATCCTCCAAACATGCTAGCCCCGATCCTGCGAAGAAGCAAGGACAAGGGGCAACCCCCGCGGTTGCCCTTTTTGTTCGTGTGGTTACCCGATTCCCCATGCACGGGCGAGGCGACCTCGCCCCTACCCTTCATCTCCGCGGTTTAGTTTGACTTCATCAGCCCCCGGTGGTATACTCGAAGCGGAAGGCCCCCCAAGGAGGCGGTTGCGGTGCGATGCACCAAATGCGGGCAAGAAGTCCCGTCCGAATCCAGGTTTTGCCTGTCCTGCGGGCAGCCTATTTCGACTGCCTATCCTGATGTTCCTACATCCGAGCTTCCGAAGAAGCGAATCGGAATCTGGGCCGTGCTTGCGGGCCTCTGCATCGTTGCGGCTCTGGCCGTCTTCCTCGCGCTCAAGCCCTGGGGCGGCAAAGTAACTCAGGTGGCGCCGGTGGAAAGTCCTCAGCATGCTCCTGTCGTGAGGGTGCCGCCGCTGCCCGGCGCTCCTCAACCGAGCGTCCTCAAGACCGACGTGAAGAACCCGCCCCTGGACATCAAGAAGCAGGAGAAGCCCGCGCCGCCCGCGGATGTAGTCGCATATCTGGAGCACCTCAAGCGCGTGGAGAAGATGCGCCAGGACGTCACTGCCAAGGAGCTGAACGATCTGGTGGCGAAAGCGCCTGACCTCATAGCCAAGGCGTTTCCCTTCGACGAGGACTTCGAGGAATCCACGGCTCCTCGTGAGCTGACCGGCCAGGCCAGCCGGTATACACAGGAATGGCAGCAGATATCGGCATACTTCCTGTCGGCCCGGCCGCCGGGAGCTTGCGCTGTCCTGGCAGGGAAATACTACGACGCGATGCGGGAGTTCATCGTGTTCATGGGGAAATTCCAGGAAGCCACCAATAAGCTGGATTTGGCAAAGCTCAAGGACATCAAGCGCGATCAGGTCAGCGTAGACGAGAGGCTGGATGCATCAGACCAGGAACTCGGCCGCGTCTGCGATCAGTACGGCATAGAAAAGTCCTTTGCAATCCGGTCGGACACGGGACAGACTCCTATCACAGGATTCTGACTCAACTTGACGGTGTCTTGGTTTCCGGCTATAATCCTAGCATTCCGTGCAACTGACCCCTGTTCGGCAGGGGTCTTTGCATAAGTGACGGCTCGGAGTGAGCGATATTGAGAATACTGATTACCGGAGCAGCGGGCATGCTCGGCGCCGACCTTCAGAAAGCGCTTGCGCCGGTCGGCGACCTGATACTGACTGATGTGACCGGGGACGTGACCTTCCTCGACGTCGCAGAGACCGAGCGGGTACTGGCGATGTTCGATGAAAGCCGCCCCGACGTCGTGATCCATGCCGCCGCGTATACCGATGTGGATGGCTGCGAGCGCGAGCGGGACAGGGCTTTCCGCGTGAATGCGCTCGGCACGTGGAACGTCGCCGCCGCGTGCCGGCAGTTCGACGCCGCCCTGCTCTACATTAGCACCGATTTTGTATTCGACGGCGAGAAGGGCGAGCCGTATACCGAGTATGACACTCCGAGGCCCATCGGCTGCTACGGCGCGTCGAAGCTCGCTGGCGAGATTCACGTCCGGGCCTTGTGCGCGCGCCACTACATCGTCCGAACCGCGTGGCTCTACGGCGAGCACGGCAAGAACTTCCCGTATGCGATTCTCAATGCTGCGAAGACGAAGAAGGAGCTGTCGGTGGTTGCTGACCAGGTGGGCAGCCCGACTTTCACCGTTGATCTGGCCGCTGCGATCCGGGACCTGATCGGCAATCCCCTTTACGGGACGTATCACATAACCAACAAGGGCGCTTGCTCGTGGTGCGACTTTGCGAGGCAAATCCTGTCTCGCGCGGGTATCAATGATGTGCGGGTCAAGCCGATCAAGTCTGAGGAATGGCCGAGCCCCACGAAGCGGCCCAAGTACAGCGTGCTGAGGCATTACGCCCTGGAGCTTCAGGGCAACGACAACCTGCGTTCCTGGGAGGATGCGTTGGCGGATTTCATTTCCAGGTTGAGCCTATGAACTACAGCGAGACACTGAATCTCCCGAAGACCGATTTCCCGATGCGGGCCGAGCTGTCGAAGCGCGAGCCTGAGATCGAGCGGTATTGGGAGGAAATTGGACTATATCAGAAGTCGTTGGAGAAGCCCGCCCGCGGTGACTTCATCCTCCACGACGGCCCGCCGTACTCGAACGGCAATATCCACATCGGCCATGCGCTCAACAAGGTGCTGAAGGACTTCGTGGTCAAGTACAAGACCATGGCCGGCTTCAGATGTGCTTATGTGCCCGGCTGGGACAATCACGGGATGCCGATAGAGGTCGAAGTCCAGCGCGAGTTTCGGAGAGCGGGCAGGAAATTGGATCGCCTGCAACTGCGGCGCCGGTGCCGTGAGTACGCCGCCGATTGGGTTGCCGTTCAGCGCGAGGAGTTCAAACGCCTGGGCGTCCGCGGCGATTGGGATAGCCCCTACCTCACGATGTCCACCGAGTACGAGGCGATGATCATCAAGGTGTTCGCGGAGCTTGCGCTGGCGGGCTACGTGTACCGGGGACTGAAGCCGATTTTCTGGTGCCCGATTTGCGAGACGGCTCTGGCGGAGGCGGAGATAGAGTACGCGCCGCACGTATCGCCATCCATATACGCCCGATTCCCGCTGAAGTCGGACCCGAAAGGCGTATTCGCCGGGCTGCCGGCGGAGAGCGTATCCGCGCTAATCTGGACCACGACGCCCTGGACGATCCCCGCGAACGTCGCGCTGGCCGTTCACCCGAACTACAAGTACGTCGTTGTGGAAACCGGGGGCGCCTACTACCTCCTCGCGGAGGATTTGATCGAGCAGGTGCTTCGCGCAATCGGCGTCAGCGACTACAAGGTCATTCGCACCATTAAGGGCTCTGAGTTGGAGGGAGCGATCTTTGCGCACCCGATCTACGAACGCGACTCGGTCGTCGTTCTCGCGGACTACGTCACGCTCACGGAGGGAACCGGCATCGTGCATACCGCTCCCGGCCATGGACGTGAGGACTTCCAGACCGGCCAGGAATACGGGCTGCCGACCCTGAACCCCGTTGATGCATCCGGCCGCTTCACCGCAGAGGCAGGGCAATTCGAAGGCCTGACCGTCGAAGAGGGCAACAGGGCGGTAGTCGAGGAGCTTGAGAGGCGTGGCCATCTGCTGGCGCACACGAGCGTCGAGCACAGCTATCCGCACTGCTGGCGATGCAGAGGGCCGGTCATCTTCCGAGCCGCAGTCCAATGGTTTCTGAACATGGATCACGAGAATCTCCGGCAGAGGATCCTGGATGCCATCGGCACGGTCGCCTGGTATCCACCGGAGAGCATCAACCGCATCACCAGCATGATTGCCGGCTCGCCCGACTGGTGCCTGTCGCGCCAGAGAACATGGGGCGTCGGCATCCCCGTCTTCTACTGCCGGGGCTGCGAGAAGGAGATCATGACGCGGGAGTCACTCGATGCGGTCTACGCCCTCGTGCGGGCCGAAGGTTCGGACGCGTGGTTCACGAAAGAGCCTTCGGAGATTCTGCCTCAGGGGTTCAAATGCCCGAAATGCGGCGGCGCGGAGTTCACAAAAGAAACGGACATCTTGGATGTCTGGTTCGATTCAGGCTCGTCCTGCCGCGCGGTGCTCGAAACGAAGCCCGAATTGCGCTATCCGGCCGACATCTACCTCGAGGGATCCGACCAGCACAGAGGATGGTTCAATAAATCGCTGGTGGTAGGAGTCGCCACCAAGGGCGACTCGCCGTTCCGCCAGTGCGTGACCAACGGCTGGATGCTGGACGAGCATGGCCGCACGATGCACAAGTCATGGGGGAACGTCATCGCTCCCCAGGAGATCATCAAGAAGGACGGCGCGGATGCCCTCCGCCTCTGGGTGTCCTCTACGGATTATTTCGAGGACGTCCGGCTGGGTGAGGAGATACTGAAGCGCGTGGGCGATGCCTATCGCCGGATTCGCAATACTTTTCGCTTCCTGCTGGCGAACCTGTACGATTTCGATCCCTCGTCGGACTGCGCCGCTTACGGCAAGATGCTGGAGATTGACCGCTGGGCGCTGCACCGGCTGCAGACGCTTATCCGGGACGTGACGCAGGCATATGAGGGCTACGAGTTCCATAAGGTTTACCATTCCGTCCACAACTTCTGCGCTGCCGACCTGAGCGCATTCTACCTGGACGTGTTGAAGGATAGGTTGTACACGTCGGCCCCGAAGTCGGTGCAGCGTCGGTCCGCGCAGACCGCTCTCTGGGAGCTTCTGTCGGCCATTGTCCGGATGATGGCGCCAATCCTTAGCTACACCGCGGAAGAGGTCTGGAGATATATGCCCGCCGACGGGAGAGAGGTCAGTGTACAACTGGCGGAGTTCCCCAAGGTCAACGACGCCTATGTGGACGAGGAGCTGAGCGCCAGATGGGAGAAGCTGCTGGATGTCCGCGAAGAGGTGTATCGCCACATCGAAGAGGCGCGGACGACCGGCGTGATCGCGAAGCCTCTTGAGGCGCTGGTGGTGCTCACGGCGGCTTCGCCTTTGTACGATCTGCTCCATGCGTACCAGGATCAGCTTGCATCGGTATTGATCGTGTCGCAGGTGAGGCTGGAGAAGGCCGAGGCGGGAGCTGCTCTTCAGGTGTGCGTCGAGCCGGCAGAGGGCACGAAGTGCGCGCGCTGCTGGCTCGTCCTGCCTGCGGTCGGCCAGCATGCAGTGCATCCGTCGCTCTGTGCCCGTTGCGCAGAAGTCGTTACGGAGGTATACTAGGCTGACAGGTCGGCCCTGGACGGGCATTGCCGGTAGTGAGAGGTGTCGCTATGCGAAAGCTGAACGTCGAGAAGTACCGGGAGAAGCTGCTGGCAGAACGCGATCGCATCCATGCCGAGATGGGGCAATTGGAGCAGCATATCAGCTATGAAGATACCCCCGGCGGCCAGAGCGAACTCGCGGATTACGATAACCATCCCGCAGATACGGGGACGGACACCTTCGACAGAGAGAAAGACTTGGCCGTGCGGGACAGTTACCGGGATATCGTCGGTCGGATTGACGAGGCGGTGGGAAAGATCGAGCGCGGAACCTACGGCGTATGCGACAGATGCGGCCGCGACATCATGATAGGAAGGCTGGACGCGATACCGTATGCGATCTACTGTGTCGAGTGCCAGGACATAATCGAGGGACCGTGAAAGCAAGGTATTTCTACCTCATCGCGCTGCTGGTCGTCATCCTCGATCAGGCGAGCAAGCACCTGGTCCTGAGCCGGCTCCCGTTCGGATCGTCAATACCCATCCTCAAGAATGTCCTCTATGTTACGCTCTTGGAGAACCGTGGGGGCGCTTTCGGACTGTTTCAGTCGTGGGCCGGACTGCTGGTGGTACTGACGCTCGCGTTTGCAATAGCCATCGTAGTCCTCGTCCGCCGCAGAGCGATGCTGCCCACGCTGCTGGGTATCGGCCTTGGGCTCCAGCTCGGCGGCGCGCTCGGCAACTTGGCTGACCGCGTAAGATTCGGGTATGTCGTGGATTTCATCAATTTTCGTGTGTGGCCGGTGTTCAACGTTGCTGACTCGGCGATAACCGCCGGCCTTCTCCTGCTTGCATATTACCTGCTTTTCTGCGAAGGACGACGGGCCGACAAGCATCAGACAGAGGGTTAGCGGATGCATTCTACCCTGTTCAAGATTGGCCCGGTTCCGATACGCGCGTACGGCCTCATGATGGCGATCGCGGTGATTGTGGGCCTGATCCGCACGCTTCTGGCCGCCAAACGCGCGGGTATCAAGCGCGAACACGTGGCCGACTCCGGCCTCTATGGCCTGTTTGCCGGGATATTGAGCGCCCACATTGCCTCCATCCTTCTCGATTTGCCCTACTACTGGCATTACCCGTCGGAGATTCTGGATCTCTGGAGAGGGGTATTCTCGGCGTCCGGCGGCCTGACGGGGCTTTCGTTCCACGGCGGGCTGATCGGTGCAGCGGTCGCTGTGCTGATTTACACGCGGCGGAAGGGGATCAGCTTTCTCGCAATGGCCGATCTCTTCTCTCCGGGTCTGGCGCTGGGCTACGGGATTGCAAGGATCGGATGCTTCCTGAACGGGTGCTGCTACGGCATCCCTACCAGCCTCCCGTGGGCGGCCAGGTTTCAGGTGGACGCCGTCTCCGGCGAATTGACTCCGCCCAGCCACCCAACACAGCTATACGCGCTGGCCGCCAGCATCCTGATCTACGTCGCTCTCGTCGCTGTCGAAAGGCGGAGGCGCTATGCGGGGCAGGTCTTTGTGAATTACCTCGCCCTGTACTCGGTGTACAGGTTCTTCATAGAGTTTCTGAGGAAGGGCGTGACCGCGGAAGTCGCTTTCTGGGGAATGACCGAGGCCCAGGTGGTCAGTCTGATCGTGCTCGGTGTCACTCTGCCGCTGCTCTGGTCCCGGCGGCGGATCCGCGCGCATGAAAGGGCTTCCGGGCGGAAAGCACCAAGCGCCAAGCACGTCCGTGATTAGCGATGGCCGAACTGTTCGAGTTGACGGTTTCTAAAGAGGACGAGGGCGAGCGGCTGGACGCATTTCTGGCATTGCACAAGCCGGAGATCAGCCGCTCGAACTTCCAGCGCCTCATCGAAGAAGGCTGCGTGACGGTTGACGGAGCGCCGTCGAAGCCGGCCCATAAAGTCAGAGCCGGCGAGGTCGTCCGGTATGCCATTCCGCCGCCGAAGCCTGCCCGCATACTGCCTGAGGAGCTGCCCCTGGATATAGTCTACGAGGACCAGGATCTCATCGTCATCAACAAGCCGAAGGGCATGGTCGTCCATCCTGCGCCGGGCGCCCCGTATGGCACTCTGGTGAATGCTCTCCTCGCCCACTGCAAGGGACTCGCGGCAATCGGAGGCGTCGAGCGCCCCGGCATCGTCCACCGCCTGGACAAGGACACCTCCGGGCTGATCGTAGCTGCGAAGACCGACGCCGCGCACCATGCTCTTCAGAAGCAAATCCAGTCGCGCACGGCCGAGCGCAAATACCTCGCGCTTGTATGGGGCGATCCCAGATTTCAGGAGGCGGTGGTGGACGCTCCGATCGGCCGTCATCCTGTGGATCGGAAGAAGATGGCCGTCATCGAGTCGTCTGCCTCAGGCAGATCGCGCGCAGCGGTTACCGATCTCAAGGTGCTGGAGCGCTTCGGCCCGATGACGCTCATTGAGGCGAAGCTCCGGACGGGCCGCACTCATCAGGTTCGGGTTCATGCGGCCTATGCGGGGCATCCGGTCGTCGGCGACCCGGTCTACTCGGGGAATCGGCGTCTCCAGTCTGGTCGAAGGGAATTCGTCTCGGCCGCGAACAGGCTGATCGGCGTCCTGCACGGCCAGGCTCTCCATGCGTACTACCTGAGCTTCGATCACCCGAGGACGGGCTGCAGGATGGAGTTCACAGCCCCGATGCCGGAGGAGATGGACGCGCTGGTGACATTCCTTCGTGAGAGGTGCGGCGAGTGAGTCCGATGCAGATCAGAGTGGGCGACGTCGCCTGTATGCGGAAGCAGCACCCGTGCGGCGGCTTCGAGTGGGAGGTCACTCGCGTCGGCGCGGACATAGGCATGAAGTGCCTCAAGTGCGGCCGCCGGGTCATGCTCACTCGCGAGGAGTTCGAGCGCCGCGTGAAGCTCCTGACGCCCCGCGAACCTTGACCGGCAACCCCTTTTCGCCTATAATAAGTGTGCCTTTCCGGGGTCGTCCAATGGCAGGACACGGGCCTTTGGAGCCCGGTATCTAGGTTCGAATCCTAGCCCCGGAGCCATCTGGCCCGCATCGTCCATGTCATTCCGCCGCGGCGGACGTGCCTCATGTCATCCTTCGTCCATAGGACTCAGGATGACAGTCCTGCCTGGTCGAGCGGGTAGCAGACAGCCCAAGTCACTCCTTCACGACCTTCAGCACTCTGTCGTGCTCGCGGACGTGGTCTCGGACCTTGATCCCTATGTCCATCCCGGGCTTCGCCTCCTGGATCTCCTCATGTTCGAGCTGCATGGAATCAACTGTCTGTATGAGATCCGTCGTGTGGCCCTGAATGTGGATCGTGTCGCCGACCTTCAGCACCTCGGACTCTACCTTCACCCCGGCGACCGCAAGGTGCGTGAAGTAATGCGAAACGCGCCCGATGTACACTTCCATCTTCATCACCTCCCGGCAAGGCGACATTGGCAGGCAAGAGATGACGCCAGAGCTTACAGCTACCTTATACCCTACGACTTCCCGAATGTCAACTACCCGAAGCGCATTCTGCCACATGGAGGATTTTTGAATGGGGAGTTGCCTGAGCCGCGGATGTTGCAGGGGCCGGCGCCGATATCCTCAGGAATCGCCCGCCGGTTCATTCATAGCGCAGTGCGTCTATCGGGTTCAGACGTGAAGCCTTGCGAGCGGGGTAGAACCCGAAGAAGATACCTACGAAAGCCGCGAAGCCGAACGACAGTGCGATAGACGACAGGGATACTACGGCGTTCAGCTCCGAAAAGCTCGTGATCGCAAACGATCCGAGCATACCTACCAGGATTCCCACTACTCCGCCCACCATGGAGAGGACCATCGCTTCCACCAGAAACTGATTCTGGATATCCCGGCGTCGCGCTCCTACCGCCATGCGAATGCCTATTTCCCTGGTGCGCTCGGTGACCGAGACTAGCATGATATTCATGATGCCGATCCCGCCGACCAGAAGAGAAACGCTCGCGATGCCCCCGAGGAGCAGAGCGAACGTCCCGGACGCCTCGCTCGCCATCTCGATGATCTCGGCCTGATTCCTGATAACGAAATCGTCTTCCGCCCCGGCGGCAATTCGGTGGCGCTTGCGGAGCAGTGTTGTAATCTCCATGCTGGCCCCATCCATTAACTCCATGCTGCGGGCCTGTGCGCTGATGGTGCGTACATACTGCATACCGAATAACCTGCGCATAGCCGTGGTGACCGGGACGATTATCTGATCGTCGGGGTCTCCGAAGCCTCCTGCGCCCTTCTCAGCCATGAGGCCGATGACGCTGAACCGCGTTCCCTTGATGCTGATAGCCTTCCCGACCGGCGGCCTCTCACCGAAGAGGTTCTTCGCCACGGTGGGGCCGATGACCGCCACCTTCCGAAGCGATTTCACATCGCGATTCGTAAAGAACACGCCTTTCTGCACGCGGTAGTTGCGCACGCTCAAGAAGTCGGGTGTAGTGCCCAGTATGCTCGTATTTGTGTTCTGGTTCCCATACTTAACCTGGGCGCTCATCATGACCTCCGGGGCCGTCTTGGCCACGGACGGGCAGTTGTCAGCTACAGCCTCGGAATCCTGCAGCGTCAGAGACTGTATGCTTCCGAGCCCTCCAGCCACTGCTCTCCGCTGTGCCTCCCCCGGCCTGATGATCAGTACGTTGGTGCCCATCTGCTGAATGTGCGCCATCATCCGTTCTCGTGCGCCTCCGGCAAGCGCGAGCATGGTAATGACCGCCGAAACGCCGATGACAACGCCGAGCATCGTGAGAGCGGCACGCATCTTGTTCGCGGCCAGTCCCTCCAGGGCCACCGAAATGCTCTCCCACACGTTCATTCTTCTTCCTCCGCCGGAAGCTTTGCCAGCTCCTCGCGCGCATTCAGAGGCGCATCTATGCGCCGGTCGGAAACAATGTGGCCGTCTTTGAAGCGGACAATCCGCTGGGCGTGTCTGGCGATATCCCTCTCATGGGTCACGATGATGACCGTCTTGCCGTCGGCATGCAAATCCTGGAAGATCGCCATGATCTCCGCGCTTGTGCGTGTGTCCAGGTTGCCGGTAGGCTCGTCTCCCAGGATAATCGGGGGGTTGTTCACCAGCGCCCGCGCTATAGCCACTCTCTGCTGCTGCCCGCCGGAGAGTTCGTTCGGCTTGTGGTGGATTCGATCGCTGAGGCCGACGCGCTCCAGGGCGGCTAATGCCTTCGATCCCACATCGGCACCTTCCGGATCGTACAGCAGTGGCAGCATCACCTGACGCACAGCCGCGCGGCGAGGAACCAGGTTGAACGTCTGAAAGACGAAGCCGACCTTCCGGTTGCGCACCCGTGCCAGCTGGTCTTCATCCATGCCTGCTACGTCCTGACCGTCGAGGGCGTAAGAGCCTTCAGTCGGGTTGTCCAGGCAGCCGACGATATTCATGAACGTCGATTTGCCGGAGCCCGACGGTCCCGTAATCGCCACGAACTCCCCAGGCGCGATATCCAGCGAAACACCCCTCAGTGCGCGCACGACCATGTCTCCCATATGGTAAGTCTTGTGCAGATTCTTCACGCTGATCATGCCAACGCTGCCTTCCTAGAACGGCCCGTGCGGTCCGCCGCGCATGCCTCGCGGGGGACCGCCGGGTGATGACGTCCCTCCCGCCGGCTCAATCACCTTGGACACCACGGTCTCGCCTTCGCGCAGGCCGCTGATGATCTCGGTGTTCCGGTCGTCGGAGATGCCTACCTCCACGCGGCGGGGTATCTGCTTCTCCTGCTCCACTACGTTGACTATCGTTCCATCAGCCGTTTCCTTGACTGCGTCGTTCGGCACGAGAAGCGCGTTCTCCCTGCGCTCGATGATAAAATCGCACGTAGCATTCATACCCGGTTTCAGGCGTCGGTCGGGATGAGCGATCTCCACGGTCACCGGGACGGTTGTGACGTTCTGGTCCACTACCGCCTTGGGAGCGATCTTGGTCACTGCCCCCTCAAACCGCTCGTCCGGGTAGGCGTCAACCGCGATGCGCACGTCCTGACCTGCTCGGATCTGCCCTATGTCGGTCTCATCAACGCTGACCTCCGCGAGCATGATGTTTACGTCTGCGATTTCAACGATAGTGACGCCGGCGCCGGTCCCGGCGAACGAGGCACGCCCGGCCGTGACGATCGAGCCTGCTTCCACATACTTCTTAACCACCACGCCAGACCTGGGTGCGTAGATCGTGGTGTAGCCCAACTGCGTCCGTGCGTTGTTGACCGACGCCCTTGCACGCTCCACTTGCGACTGAGCCTGGATAATGTCCTCAAGCTTTATGTCTTTCTGATAGGCGTTAGCCTCCGCCGATTCCAGCGCGGCTTTGGCTTCCTCAGCCCTGGCCTCAGCGGCTTTGAGGTCCTGGTCGGCTTCCTGCTTAACCGTTTCCCATCTGCTTTGTGCGGATTCCAGCTGGGCCTTCGCGACGGCGTGTTGCTCCTCAGCGATGTCCACCTGGCTCTTCGGCACGAAGCCCTGCTCCAGCAGTGCTTTCTGTCGCTTAAGGTGCCTCTCTGCTTGATCGTACGTGGCTTTCGCCTGGTCGTACGATGATTGAACTGATGCCAGCTTCTGGGGGATCAAAGCCGTCTTGGTCTGGTTCAGCGCAGCCTGCGCCGATGCGAGGGCGCTCTCAGCCTGCTTGATCGCCGTGCTCGTCAACTTCGGCTGGACGTCCGCCTGCTGCCTGGCCTGGCGTAGTTTAGCCAAAGCGCTTTCGTGCTCCGCTCGTGCCTGCTCCAGACTGGCCTGCAAATCCGAGGGATCAATACGAGCTATAAGCTGTCCGGCCTGCACGAAGTCCCCCTCGTCTACTGCCAACTCGACTACCTGGCCTCCCACGTTGGATTTTACCTCTACGGTCGTTACGGGCTTTAGCACACCATTCGCGGAGACGGTCGCGATCACCGTGCCCCGCCTTACAACTGCGGTGGGGACCGTTGCCTGCTCTCGGCCGTTCCGTCGGTGCAAGAGGATTGCTATGCTGGCCACTATCACGACAGCAGCCAAAGCCACTGCGATAATGCGCTTTCGCCTAGTTGCCATACAGACCTCCGGGTTTGCCTATCGCATACTCTAGCTGTGCGATGGAAGTGTAGTAATCATAGCGTGCCTGCACTGCATTGCTCCGCGCAGTGACTACCTCGAACTGCGCGTTCAGCAGATCCAATGGGATAGCCAGCCCCTGCTTATACCGACCTTCCTGCGCATCGAAGTTCTTCTGGGCCGCCTTCAGGCTGAGGTCGCTGGCCGCTATTCGCTTTTCGGCGTTCTTGAGGTTCAGGTATGCCTGCTGCACCTCCGACTGGATATCCTTCTCCATCTGCATGGTACGCAATTCCGCATTCGACAGGTTGGTAAGCTCCTCGCGATACGCTGCGCGGTTATACCCGCCGTTGAAGATGTCGTATACAAGGCCGCCCGTGATAAGGAGCGAGTCATCGCTGGATGATACCGAGTCGCTGATACCTCCGTTGAAGGACCTCTCGTACTGTCCGAAGATGACCGGGCGGGGTCGGAGAGTAATCTTTGCTGATTCCACTGAGGATTTCGCCAGTTTCACTCCAGCTTGGGTCTCCCGAACATCCGGACGGCCGGCTAATGCAGCAGCCACATAGTCGTCAACGGGACGGATTTCAGCGGATGCGGGCTCCTCGACCTCTTGGACGGAAAACACCGGCGCCGGGGAGAGCCCCATCGTGTTCTGAAGCTGAATCGCGGATGTGCGGATGTTGTTCTCAGCCGACAGGAGATCTACTCGGGCGTTGGCGAGCTGGGCCTCGACGGGAAACGCTTCCACCTCAGCGGCATCTCCAAGCCGGACGCGTGTCTGGACTAGCGCCAGTTGCCCTTCGAGATACGTTACTCGTGCGCGCTGCACGTCCGCAAGATGCTGAACGCGAAGCAGTGAGAAGTAGTCGCTGGTGACGCTGAAGGTCACGATCTGCCGGAAGCGTTCCAGGCCAAACTGATTCTGGGAGACTTCCGCGCTCGACCGTCGCACTTTAGCCTCCCTCAAGCCTCCATCATAGAAGTTCTGTGAGACAGAGAGAAAGGTATTGCTCGTCTGTCCCGGCCTTGCGGCCCCGGATTCCGCAATATTGCTCGTGTATTCCGCGGTAACCTGAGGATAGTATTCGCTCAAGGCCCGAGTCCGGCGTGCCTTCGCAGCCGTCACCGTGTTCTCGCCGACCAGGACATCAACCTGGTTCTTCATGGCAATCTCGATGCAGTCCTGAAGGGACAGGCTTGCAGCAGCAGCAGCGTCTTCGGCTGAAGCAGGAACCGCCCACAGGAGTGCCAGCACGGCGATCAGGATAGAAGGATGATACAGTTTTACGGTCATAGCCGCTCTCCTTGGTATAATGCTCGCTCTGTACTAGCGCCTCGCTCTTAGGCGAAGGCAGATTGCAGCAATTTCATCGCGCGTACGATCGTGGAACACTCGCTTGCGGATAGTCTGGTCAGCCTCTCCACTAGGTGCGATAGGGCGGCTTGGCGCACGGCTTCCAGGACCGCTTCTCCCGATTCGGTGACTGCCAGAATCACACGGCGGCGGTCATCATCGGCTGTCTCCCGAGTGACATAGGTGCGCTCTACCAAGCCGTCAACCAGCTTGGAAGTTGAGGAGAGGGTCGTCCCAAGATGCTCCGCGACGGACGAGAGGGAGACCCCCTCGTGATGCTTGATGAACATCAACGCGCGGAACTGCGGCACTGAGAGCTCCGTCGCTTCAGGCTTGTGCATTTCCGCTGCGATGCAACACATGACCCGAGGTATTGTGTCCATGACTACCGTAGCGCATCCCTGAGTAGGATCTTGCTGCATGACTTTGCCTCTCCAATAATTGAGTAGCGACATAGTAGCACACCGACAGTATAATATGGGATTTGTGTGTTGTCAAGCGGCGATTCATAGCCTGGCGCATTTACAAACGCGGGGAGCTGAGCCCCTCATGTGGGCGGCGTCTCCAGACGGCGACCCCGCCCTATCGTGCCGGCCGGTTCTATTCCTGGGATTTCCTCAGCGCCTGGTCCAGGTCTGCCGTGATGTCGTCCACATTCTCCAGCCCAACCGAGAGGCGAATGTAATCGTCGGTGACACCCGTTGATAACTGCTCCTCCAGGGTCAACTGCTGGTGAGTAGTAGATGCCGGATGGATGATAAGGGTCTTGGAGTCGCCGATGTTCGCTAGGTGCGAGCAGAGCTTGACGGAATTGATCATCTTCATCCCGGGCTTGCGTCCGCCCTTTATGCCGAAGCCGATGATCGCGCCCTGGCCCTCAGGCAGGAAGCGCCTGGCCCTCGCGTAGTCGCGATGGCTGGAAAGCCCCGGATAGTTGACCCAGGCCACCGCCGGATGCTTTTCGAGCCATTGCGCGACCGCGAGCGCATTCGCGGACTGCTGCCGAATGCGCAGCGGAAGCGTCTCCAGCCCCTGAAGGAACAGGAAGGAGTTGAAAGGCGAAAGCGCCGGGCCGAGATCCCTCAGGAGCTGCACCCGCGCCTTGAAGATATAGGCAATCCCCCGCACGACAGCCTTGTCGTGCAGCCCGAATTTCTCCCAGTATCTCACGCCGTGGTACGAGGGATCAGGCTCGGTGATCTCCGGGAACTTGCCGTTCGCCCAGTTGAACTTGCCGGAATCCACAATCGCGCCGCCGATGCTCGTTCCATGGCCCCCTATGAACTTCGTCAGCGAGTACACGATGACGTCGGCCCCGTGATCGAAAGGGCGCAGAAGCGGAGGCGGGCTCACAGTATTGTCTATGACGAAAGGAATGCCGTGCCTGTGCGCGACTTCGGCTATTGCAGGGTAATCGTCCACGTTGTTCTTGGGATTGCCCACGGATTCCATGTAGACAAGGCGGGTGTTCTCGTCTATGGCCTCTTCGACGTTTGCGGGATCCGACGAGTCAACGAAGCGCGCCTCGATCCCCAGCTTTTCAAGTGTGTAGCGGAACAACGTGTACGTTCCGCCGTACAGGAAGCTCGTGGAGACTATGTTCTGCCCGGCGCGCGTGATGTTCAGGACCGCGAGCGTGATCGCCGCCTGCCCCGAAGCCACCGCCAGCGCCCCGGTTCCCCCATCCAGTTCGGCCAGCCTTTTCTCGAGGACATCGGTGGTCGGGTTCGTTATTCGCGTGTAGATGTTGCCGAACTCGCGCAGGGCAAACAGGTTTGCCGCGTGCTCCGCGGACTCAAAGACGTATGATGTCGTCTGATAGATCGGCACCGCCCGCGCACCCGTTGCCGGATCAGGCTCCTGCCCGGCATGCAGCGCCAGTGTGTCAATCCCGAATTCTTCACCCATCTCGCTGTCCTCCTATCCCTGTTCAGCGGCTCACGGGGCATTGTCTTAGGTTCGTCAACATTACCCCACAATCGGCTGCCCTGTCAAGCTGCTCGCAGAGAGAGGCGTGCGTTTTCACAGAGTGGGTGGAAACCTCCCACCCATGGCGGGTCGCAGATGCCCTTTTATGGACTGCGGTGGTCTTGACACCGCTACTACTCTGCGAAGTAGCTTCGCTACGTAGTACGAGTTTGCTTACGGACGTACATCCATCTATCCGCCTTAGAGGCAGGGTCTGCGCACGGAAAACAAAGCGATGTCCCGCCGCGGCGGGTCGCACTCCAAATTGATCTGGTCCCGCTGCCCACAAATTTCGAATGCACCCGTGAAGAGAATCCCAGTCGCCGTAAGGCTGACTAAAGAGTGTATCGCGAAAGTCGAGGATTGATTGGTTAACCTAACCCCCTGATCCCCCCTTCCCGAAACGGGAAGGGGGGAATCTGCCGCGGCGGACTCCCCTCTCCTCTTAGGGGAGGGGATGGGGGTGGGGTTGACGGGAAGGACTCCAGTTCCTGGCTGACTGAGCGGACTTTTGCGATGGACTCTAAAGCAGCCTAAAGTCAACAGGTAATAGTACCGGTTTTTCGCTTTTCCCCTTTAAACCGCTTGCAAAAACCCCCGTGTGGGGGTACACTGCTAACAAGCCTTGCAAGCGGGCGAGTTCACATCAGCGGTATGAGATGATCCCTGATCGAGGGAGGTCAACCGGAATGAAACGCAAGCTGTTTTTGATTGCAGTTGTGGTTTTGATGCTGGCGGCATCTCTGTCAGCCTTGGCATCGGGCTCCATCGTAGGTTGGGGACGGCAGGTTGTCGTCGAGCAGAGCGAACTGCAGAACCTGGTGGCAGTCGCGGCGGGCGGGTATCACAGTCTGGGCCTGAAATCCGACGGCTCGATCGCCGCGTGGGGGTTGAACTACTCCGGCCAATGCAACGTGCCGGCTCCGAACACGGGGTTCGTCGCGGTCGCGGCGGCCTGGTTTCACAGCCTGGGCCTGAAATCCGACGGCTTGATCGTCGCGTGGGGCAGCAACGGCTACGGCCAGTGCAATGTGCCTGCGCCGAACGCGGGATTTGTGGCAATCGCAGCGGGCGGGTATCACAGCCTGGGCCTGAAGTCTGACGGCTCCATCGTCGCGTGGGGATGGAACGGCTCCGGCCAGTGCAATGTGCCAGCGCCGAACACTGGGTTTGTCGCGGTCGCGGCGGGCGGGTATCACAGCCTGGGCCTGAAATCCGACGGCTCGATCGTCGCGTGGGGATACAACAACTCCGGCCAGTGCAGCGTGCCTGCGCCGAACAGCAGGTTTGTGGCAGTCGCGGCGGGCGAGGATCACAGCCTGGGTCTGAAGTCTGACGGCTCGATTGTCGCATGGGGATACAACAATTATGGCCAGTGCAATGTGCCTGCGCCGAACAGCAGGTTTGTGGCAGTCGCGGCGGGCTATGGTCACAGCCTGGGCCTGAAATCCGACGGCTCGATCATCGCGTGGGGATACAACAAAGACGGCCAGTGCAACGTGCCGTCTCCGAACGCGGGGTTTGTCGAGGTCGCGGCGGGCGGCGCTCACAGCCTGGGCCTGAAGTCTGACGGCTCGATCGTCGTGTGGGGCAGCAACTGGTGCGGCCAGTGCAGCGTGCCTGCGCCGAACGCGGGTTTTGTGGCGGTCGCGGCGGGCTGGTCTCACACCCTGGGACTGAAGTCAACTCTCCAGGTCAGTATCGACATCAAGCCGGGCAACTATCCAAATAGTATCAACGTCCACGCCAACGGGGTGATACCCGTTGCGGTACTAAGCACACCTGAGTTCGACGCTTGTACCGTCGATCCAAGCACCGTCCTGTTTGCTGGTGCACAACCAACGCGCTCAACAACGAAGGACGTGGATTACGACGGCGATATGGACATGCTCTTCCATTTCAGGACGCAGGAGTTGAACCTCGCCAGCGATAGCACGGAAGCCAGTTTGACCGGTAGCACCTATGACGGACAGAGCATTGAGGGTACAGACAGCCTGAGAATTGTTCCCCTTGGCCACTAACCCTCATCACTTCTCGCACTGGTGCGGCGTAGGAGAAAGTAGACACGGAGCATCTCCATTTGAGTGAACAAAGGGCCGTGGAAGTATATTCTGCGGCCTTTTTGTTTTGCAGCAGCCCCTGCCTCACCGAGGGCAAGAGGGCGAACGTGGCAGGCATCGTCAGCACCAACTCCGATGGCGAGAGGTATATTGAGGCGTCATTCGTCGTGAAGGCCGGCAGTGGGACGGTCGGACCGCTCGGCATGCCCAACCGCTCGCTCGGCGGCGGCGACTTCGCCTACAACCCGGGCCCGCCGGAATCCGGCCAGCAGGGAGTCACAGGCGGCTCGGGCCTGAACAATATCGGCCTGCTGGTGACCACCTGGGGCGACGTCGTCGAGATCGAGTCGGTTACGCCTCCCGCTCTGCCGAGCTGGTTCAGGATAGACGACGGCAGCGGTGTGACCGTGAAGTGCGTGGTCCCAGATGGCGTGACCATCGAGGACGATTGGGAGTATGTAGTCGTCACGGGCGCATCCTCCTGTGAGAAGGTCGGGGATGACCTCCAGCGCGTGCTCAGAGTGAGAGACGAGAGCGACATCGTAGCGTACTGAGTCAGGTTTCGCGATCTCCGCTTGCGCTCAAATCCCAAAACACCCCAACACCCAACACCTAGTATGCGAGCTTGGCAGAGAGCAACGACGTGTGCTAAACTTGATCCGGCCTGCGGCGGTCTTGCCGCCGGCCGGGAGATTGCAAATGGCGAGAATAGCGAGCAATATCACCGAGCTGGCGGGCAATACGCCGCTGGTGAGGTTGAACAAAATTGTCGGAGATGCGCGCGCTGAGGTGGTCGCCAAGCTCGAATCCTTCAATCCCGCGGGCAGCGTGAAGGACAGGATCGGCGTCAGCATGATTCGCGACGCGATTGAAAGAGGCCGGATCACGGCGGACACGGTCATCATCGAGCCGACGAGTGGCAACACCGGCGTTGGGCTGGCCTTTGTCTGCGCTGCGTTGGGCTATCGGCTGATCCTCACAATGCCGGATACGATGAGCGTGGAGCGCAGGAAACTGCTGAAGGCGTTCGGCGCGGAGCTAGTCCTCACACCCGGCGCCGAGGGCATGAAGGGCGCGATTCAGAAAGCGGAAGACCTGGCCGGGGAGATTCCGAATTCCTTCGTCCCCATGCAGTTCAAGAATCCGGCGAACCCGAAGGTCCACAGGGAGACAACCGGCCCGGAGATTTGGAACGACACCGACGGCAAGGCCGACATACTGGTCGCCGGAGTTGGGACGGGCGGAACGATAACCGGCGTCGCCGAGTACATCAAGCCGAAGAAGCCGGATTTCAAGGTGGTGGCGGTAGAGCCTGCGGATTCTCCCGTCTTGTCGGGCGGCCAGCCTGGGCCGCATGCGATTCAGGGGATCGGCGCAGGCTTCGTCCCGGACGTTCTAAGGCGCGACCTGGTTGATGAGGTCATCCAGGTAACGAACGGAGATGCCCTGGAGACGGCGAGGCGTCTCGCAAGGGAAGAGGGCATACTCGCCGGGATTTCTTCCGGCGCCGCCGCCTGGGCCGCTGTGCAGGTTGCCCGCCGCGCGGAGAACAAGGGCAAGCTGATCGTGGTCGTCCTCCCCGACACCGGCGAGCGCTACCTCAGCACGGT
>Ga0307379_10001245_pt1 | contig 40596 bp, 44 predicted proteins | sample UN2MG_FD_202237 | JGI IMG/M metagenome (GOLD analysis project Ga0307379, IMG submission 202237) | Soil microbial communities from Risofladan, Vaasa, Finland - UN-2 | ecosystem: Environmental > Terrestrial > Soil > Coastal area > Acid sulfate soil | place: Finland: Risofladan, Vaasa | collected...
CGCGGCACGCTTGCGAAGACCGGCCTCGTGCAGCCCGGCAGCCTGATCCGCTGGACCTACCGCGCCAAGATGCCCGAAGAAATCGCCATCGACCGCGAGCAGCTCTTAGCGGCGCGCAAAGATATCGAGACCAAGTTCCCGCAAGCCGGCTTCGCCATCAACGACTGGACCGACCCGGCGCCGACGCTCAGGCGCGACGCCGAGCGCTTCACCCAATTCATCAATTTCGTCGGCCTTACCGCACTGCTCCTCGGCGGCATCGGCGTCGGCAATGCCATCCAGAGTTACATGGCGAAGAAGCGCGACATCATCGCCACCTTCAAATGCCTCGGCGCCTCGAGCCGGCTCGTGCTCAACGTCTATCTCATCCAGGCGCTGTTGCTGGCGCTCATCGGCATCTCCATCGGCCTCGTGCTCGGCGCCCTGGCACCCGCCGCAATCGCCACGCTCTATGCCGATGCGCTGCCCATCGCGTTGGCGATAGAGCCGCACCCCATACCGCTGATCGTCGCCGCACTGGCCGGTCTCCTCACCATGGTGCTGTTCGTGCTGTGGCCGCTGGGGCGCGCGAGCCGCATCTCCCCCGCCGTGCTGATGCGCGCGCATCTGACCGAGGAAAGCGAGCGGTCCGCGCTTCCCTTTGCGCTCGGCTCGGCGGCGGCCGGCCTTGCGCTCTTCGTGCTCGCCATCGCCGCTTCGGAAGAACGCATTGTCACCGCCGCGATCTCGGCCGGCATCGTGTTCGCCTTCGTGCTGCTGCTCGGCTTCGGCCTGCTCGTGCAGCGGCTCGCCGCCCGCTTCCGCCGCTCCAAGCCGCCCGCCTGGGGGCTGGCGCTCGCCAGCATCGGCGCACCCGGCTCGCTTGCCCGCTCGATCGCCGTGTCGCTGGGCCTAGGGCTCGGTCTCCTCATCGCCGTGGCCTTGATCCACACCTCGCTGCTCGCCGAGATCGAAAGCCACGTGGAGATCGACGCCCCCGCCTACTACTTCCTCGACGTCGAGCCGGGCGATCTCAAGGCCTTCCAGGACACCGCGAGGGGAATCGAGCCCGATGCCAAGCTCAATGACGCCCCCATGCTGCGCGGCCGCATCGTCGCGCTGAACGGCGTCTCCGTCGACAAGGCGGAGGTCAAGCCGGACGCCCGCTGGGTGCTCGCCGGCGACCGCGGCCTCACCTACACCGACACCATTCCCGGCGCCTCGACCATTGAGGAGGGTGAATGGTGGCCGAAGGGCTATTCGGGCCCGCCCCTCGTGTCCTTCGACGGCGAGCTCGCCAAGGGGCTCGGCCTGAAGCTCGGCGATCATGTCACCGTCAACATTCTCGGCCGCAACGTCGAGGCCGAGATCGCCAGCATGCGCAAGATCGACTGGGAATCGCTCGCCATCAACTTCGTCATGGTGTTCTCACCGAACACGCTGGAAGGCGCGCCGCACCGTCTCGTCACCACGCTCGAGCTGCCGAAGGGCACCGACCCGGAGCGCGAGGCCAAGATCATCCAATTGCTGGCCGAACGTTTTCCCTTGGTGACCGCCATCAAGATCGGCGACATCATCGACGCGGCCAAGGCGCTCCTCGCCAAGCTGATGACCGCTATCAGCGCGACGGCGGGCGTCACGCTTTTGATCGGCGCCGCCGTGCTCGCCGGCGCGGTGTCCGCCGGTCAACAGCAGCGGAAATATCTGACGGTGCTCTACAAGACGCTGGGCGCCACACGCGGCCGCATCATCGGCGCCGAGCTTCTGGAATTCGGGGTGCTCGGGCTCGCCACCTCGCTGCTGGCGATCCTCATCGCCACCATCACCGCATGGGCGCTATGCACCTTCGCCTTCGACATCAAGTTTATTTTTGCGCCATGGGCCGCAATTCAGACGGTGCTGCTGGCCCTCGCCTTGGTTTTGGCGGTCGGCGCCATCACCACCTGGCGGCTGCTTTCGGTCAAGGCCGCGCCCTATCTCCGGGCCGAATAAAGGCAAACCCGCGCCGCCGGACACAGTCTCTTCACCTTGCGCAGCTAACCTTAAACCACCATATTGCTAGTCAAATTGGCTCTCTGACCAACCGTTCAGCAAGGGATTCTCTTATATGGCGGAACTCGACAGACGTTATGGGCAAGGCGCTGCCGCCGGCCGCGCCGACGCGGGCGCCATCGACCAGGGCCTGCGCGCCTACATGCTCCGCGTCTACAACTACATGGCCTCCGGCGTCGCCATCACCGGCGTCGTCGCCTATGTGATTTATGCTATGGCCGTGGTGACCGGTGCCGACGGCGCCATCACCGGCCTGACCCCGCTCGGCAACTTCATGTATGCCAGCGCCTTTAAATGGGTGTTGTTCCTGGCGCCGCTCGGCTTGGTGTTCTTCCTCTCCGCACGCATCAACTCCATGAGCCTCGGCACAGCCCAGATCTCGTTCTGGCTGTTCTCGGCGTTGATGGGGGCGTCGCTCTCGTCGATCTTCCTCGTCTATGCCGGCCAGAGCATCGCCCGGGTGTTCTTCATCACCGCGGCCACCTTTGGCGCATTGTCGCTCTACGGCTACACCACGAAGCGCGATATGTCCGCCTGGGGCTCGTTCCTGTTCATGGGCCTGATCGGCATTATCATCGCCATGCTGGTGAATGTGTTCCTGGCGTCGAGTGCGCTTCAGTTCGCCATCTCGGTGGTCGGCGTCCTCGTATTCGCCGGGCTGACCGCCTACGACACCCAGCAGATCAAGGAGATGTATTCGGCCAACGACGACGGCACGCTCTCCGGCCGCAAGGCAGTAATGGGTGCGCTGCGGCTCTACCTGGACTTCATCAACCTGTTCATGATGCTGCTGTCGCTGTTCGGCGGCCGCCGCTAAGCCAAGCAGCACGCACGAACGACAAAGGCCCTGGCGTCACCGCCGGGGCCTTTTTGTTAGTGCTGCTACCAAGCAGCGCAGTGGGGGCCGGTTGAAAAACGGCTCGACGCCCCATATTTGCTTGTGGTGATGGGCGTCCCTCCCCATCACAGGTTCCCCCCATAAGGAACCGAAGAAGCCCCGAGTCCCCCCCGTCTCCGGGGCTTCTTCATTTTCTGGGGTTCAGGCCTCGACGAGGCGCAAGCCCTTGTCGAGCGTGCGTAAGACCCGGGCGAGATCGTGGCCGCGCTTCAAGATCAGCCCCGTCGCCGCGATCACGCTATAGGCGCCCTGGCGCCGCGCCAGCTTCGGCGCCTTCTCGATGCGGTAGAGCGGGCATTCGGAACTCCGCCGGAACACCGAGAACACGGCCTTCTCCCGGAGCGTATCGATGGCGTAGTCGCGCCATTCGCCGCTCGCCACCTTGCGGCCGTAGACATTGAGGATTTGGTTGAGTTCCTGGCGGTTGAACGAGATGGCGCCACGCCGGGAGCCCTCGGAAGGGCTAAGATCGCCGCCAGCCTTGCGGGCCAGCGGCACGACTATCGGCTCCGTTTCGCTCAAACTCGCGCCTCCTGTAACGGAACCTTCATGATGACCGCGCGGGCTCCGAATTTCAAGCCGCACAAGTGCCCTACACGAACTGTAACATAACGAAACATAAGTCACAGTTCCGCCCTAGTTGCGCCCCGGGCGCGCCCCAAAACTCGCTATGATTAACGACGTTGCCTCTCGGCCCGGTCCAACTAGAGAGGCTTCGGAATCTCAGCCCCCCAGCCCCCCCGGGGTCTTCTCTCGGACCGGGCCATTTCATTCGAAGAGGCCACGAAAAAGGGCCGGCGCAAGCCGGCCCTTTTGTTTTGTCGGATGAGTCCACCCAAACCTAGCCCTGTCGATCGATGTCCCTGAAACGTTGGAGGCCGAAGGCCGAACTACTTGCGCTCATAGAGGGCGGCGCCGAGGACCGGGCCTGCGCCTTCCACCTGCACCATCGCCACGAGGCAATCGCCGCCGATGGTCTGCAGATCCTTGAGCGGCAGGCGGAGCGTCATCGCCTCGCCGGCCCACATGCCGATGGGCGTGAGTTCCCGCACTGGGTGCGTGTAGGTGATCTTCTTGCCGCGGTTCTCGCCGCGGCTGATGGCGACGGTCTCTTTATCTTTAGCCACGGCAAGCCAGACCGTTGCCTCGCGCATGTCCGAGGTCGTGGGCGCGGCACCGATATCGACCACCAGGCTGTTGCCGTCGGCATGCATGGAGACCGGCACCCTGACGTCCTTCAACCGCCTGGTGGCGTTCCGCATCGCCATTTCGATCGCCGCCTCGCTGCTGCCGTTCACGTGCATGATGCCGTCGACCACGACTTGCGGCGTGTAAACGCGGCCGTCACCGCGGGCGAGCGCATAGTCGCGCTGGCGCTCGCTGTTCGCGGGGCTCGACAGCGTGTCGTGCCAACCGAGATAATTCCAATAGTCGACGGAGAAGGAGAGCGTGATCACGCCCGGCTTGTCGCCGTACTCGGCGAGCAGCTCGTCCGCCGGTGGACACGACGAGCAGCCCTGGCTCGTGAACAGCTCGAGCAGGGTGACGCCGCCAGCCCCGTGCGGCTCGGCTTGGCTTGGCGTTGAAAGCCCGAGTAGAGCAACAGCGCCCGCGCCCAAGGCGAAGAAAGTGATTGGCCTCATGGCGCTAGAATGCAGGAAATGGCCCGAGATTTGCGGAAAAACGGCTCAACAAGGGTCACAACTCAGTGACCTACGCGGCATCGCGGGCGAGCGATCGCAGCACGTAGTGGAGAATTCCGCCGTTCCGAAAATAGTCGAGCTCATCGAACGTATCGATCCGCACCTGCAGCGGCACGGCGCGCGTCCCGCCGCCGTCCGGATAGGTAATATCCGCCTCGATCCATTGTCCCGGTTTGATCTCGCTCAAGCCGCGAAGTGACACGGTCTCGCTGCCGGTCAGCCCAAGCGTCTGCCACGACATGCCTTCGGCGAACACGAGCGGCAGCACGCCCATGCCGATCAGGTTCGAGCGGTGGATGCGCTCGAAGCTCTCGGCGATGACCGCGCGCACGCCGAGGAGCCGTGTGCCCTTGGCCGCCCAGTCGCGCGAGGAGCCTGTTCCGTATTCCTTGCCGGCGAACACCACGAGCGGCACGCCCTCGCTCCCGTAGCGCATCGCCGCGTCGTAGATCGCCAGGCGCTCGCCCGACGGATAATGCACCGTGACGCCGCCCTCGACCCCCGGCACCATCTGGTTCTTGATGCGCGTGTTGGCGAAGGTGCCGCGCATCATCACCTCGTGATTGCCGCGCCGCGAGCCGTAGGAGTTGAAGTCGGCGACGGCGACGCCATGCTGGGTGAGGTAATGGCCGGCCGGGCTGTCGTGCTTGATGGCGCCCGCCGGCGAGATGTGGTCGGTGGTGATGGAATCGCCGAACAGGCCGAGAATGCGCGCGCTTGTCACGTCGGTCACCGCGTCCGGCGCGGTCGTCATGCCGACGAAATAGGGCGGCTCCTGCACATAGGTGGACTTCGTGTCCCAGCCATAGGTGAGCCCGCCCGCGACCGGGATCGCCTGCCACTCGGGATCGCCGCGGAACACGTCGCCATAGCGCTCCTTGAACATCGACTTCTTCACCGCCTTGCGCACCAGCTTGGCCACCTCTTTCGACGACGGCCAGATGTCCTTGAGATAGACCGGCGCACCATGCTTATCCGTGCCGAGCGGCTCGGTGACGAGATCCACCGTGATCGAGCCGGCCAGCGCGTAGGCCACCACCAGCGGCGGCGAAGCCAGATAGTTCGCCTTCACGTCGTGATTGACCCGGCCTTCGAAGTTGCGGTTTCCCGACAGCACCGAGGCGACCGCGAGCCCATGCTCGTGGATGGTGTGCGAGATCTCCTCCGGCAGTGGGCCTGAATTGCCGATGCAGGTGGTGCAGCCATAGCCCACGAGATTGAAGCCGAGTGTGTCGAGATCGTCTTGCAGGCCGGCCTTCACCAGATAGTCGGTCACCACCTGCGAGCCCGGCGCGAGCGACGTCTTGACCCAAGGCTTGACCGTGAGCCCGCGCTCCACGGCGTTGCGGGCGAGCACGCCGGCGCCCACCATCACGTAAGGATTCGACGTGTTGGTGCAGGACGTGATCGCGGCGATGACCACGTCGCCATGGCCGAGATCGAAATTCTTGTCCTTGACCGGCACCCGCTTGTTGGCCTCGGCGCCCTTGCTGTACTCCTTGTCGAGCACCTCGGCGAAGGCGGTCGCGGCGCGATCCAACGGCACGCGGTCCTGCGGGCGCTTCGGTCCGGCGATCGACGGCTCCACATCGCCGAGATCCAGCGCCAGCGTGTCGGTGAACTCCGGATCCGGCGTGTCGTCCTTGCGGTAAAGCCCTTGCGCCTTGGCGTAAGCCTCGACCAGGGCGATGCGCGAGTCCTTCCGCGCCGTCGCCTCCAAATAGGCCAGCGTCTCCTTGTCGACGGGAAAGAAGCCGCACGTCGCCCCGTATTCGGGGGCCATATTGGCGATGGTGGCGCGGTCCTCGAGCGGCAGCGTGTCGAGACCGATGCCGAAAAACTCCACGAACTTGCCGACCACACCCGCCCGCCGCAGCATCTCCGTCACCGTCAGCACGAGATCGGTGGCGGTGACGCCCTCGCGCAGGCGCCCGGTCAGGCGGAAACCCACCACTTCGGGGATCAGCATGGAGATCGGCTGGCCAAGCATCGCGGCTTCCGCCTCGATACCACCTACGCCCCAACCGAGCACCGAGAGCCCGTTGACCATGGTGGTGTGGCTGTCGGTGCCGACCAGCGTGTCGGGGAAGGCGAGCTTGGTGTCGCCGTCCTCTTTCTTGGTCCACACCGTCTGCGCCAGATATTCCAGATTGACCTGGTGGCAGATGCCGGTGCCCGGCGGCACCACGCGGAAATTGTCGAAGGCGCCGGCTCCCCAGCGCAAGAAGGCATAGCGCTCGTTGTTGCGCTCATACTCCTTGTCGACATTGAATTGGAACGCGGCACCTGTGCCGAAGGCGTCGACCATGACCGAGTGATCGATGACGAGGTCGACGGGGGCCAGCGGATTGATCTTGTGCGGGTCGCCGCCGAGCGCGGTGACCGCATCGCGCATCGCGGCGAGATCGACCACGGCGGGGACGCCGGTGAAGTCCTGCATCAAGACGCGTGCCGGGCGGAACGCGATCTCGCGATCGCTCCTCTTGTCCTTCAGCCAGTCGGCGACCGCGCGAATGTCATCGGCGGTGACGCTGCGTCCATCCTCATGGCGCAAGAGATTTTCCAACAACACCTTGAGCGAGAACGGCAACCGGCCGATGCCCTCAAGCCCGGCGGCCTCCGCCTCCTTGAGGTCGAAATAATCGTAAGAGCGCTTGCCCACGTGAAGCGTGCGCCGGCACTTGAAGCTGTCGAGCGAGGTCGAAACCACCGATGTCAAAGAAGTCTCCTTCGAAGCCCGATAGACGGGCAGGTCCCAGCGAATGAGCATGCAAAGGCGTGGCCAACCGGCCGCGAGAAGCGCCACCATCTCGCCCACGGCGTCCTTGGCTCTTGGATGCGTGCTCTTGGGCCCACTATAAAAGGCCTTGCGGCAACGAGACAATGACGCGAAGAGACGCCCTGAGCCTGTCCGCGGCACCTGCCTGCCTCAACTTTGCGCAGAATCCATGCAATTGCCCTTCAAGGTTAGCCTCCGCGCCCATGACATCGCCTGCCAGCGGGGCGGCCGGACGCTGTTTCAGGGCTTGAGTTTTGCGCTCGCTCCCGGCGAGGCGCTGCTCGTCAGCGGGCCGAACGGCGCCGGGAAAACCAGCCTGTTGCGGCAGATCGCCGGTCTCTTGCCGCTGGCGGACGGGCAGCTTGCCGCGACCGGGCCCGACGACACGCCGCTTGCCGAGCTCTGCCACTACGTGGCCCACGCCGACGCTGCCAAGAGCGCCTTGAGCGTGCGCGAAAACCTCGCCTTCTGGGCCAACTATCTCGAGGGCGGCGAAAGCGGGTTGGCGCAAGCGCTGAACGCCTTCGGGCTGAACCCGCTGGCCGACCTACCCGCCGGTCTCCTCTCGGCGGGGCAGAAACGGAAACTGGCCCTGTCGCGCCTGTTCGCCAGCCCGCGCCCCATCTGGCTTCTCGACGAGCCGTCGGTGTCGCTCGACGCGGCCTCGGTGAAACGGCTCGACGCGGCGATCCGCGATCATCTCAAAGCCGGCGGCATCGCCCTCGTATCGAGCCACGTGCCGCTCAAGACCAGGTTTGCGCATGAGCTAGCGCTCGGCTTGGAGCGCGCCGCGTGAGTCCGGCCCTCGCGCTTCTCATCCGCGACGTCAAGCTCGCCTGGCGCGAAGGCGGCGCCGTCGGCGTGGTGCTCGGCTTCTATCTCGTGGTCGTGGCCATCACCCCGTTCGGGCTCGGACCCGACCTCAACCTGCTGGCCCGTATCGCCCCCGGCATGTTGTGGGTGGCGCTGTTGCTGGCGGCGCTGCTCTCCGCCGACCGCATCTTTCACAACGACTATGAGGACGGCACCCTCGACGTGCTTGCCGCCGGGCCGCTGCCTCTGCCGCTCGTCGCCGCCATCAAGTCCCTTGCCCATTGGCTGACCACCGGCGTGCCGCTGGCGCTGCTGGCGCCCGTGCTTGGGCTGCTACTCAACCTGCCGCTCGATGCGATGCCGCTGCTCGTGCTCGCCATGCTGGCCGGCACGCCCGCCGTGAGCTTCATCGCCGCCATCGGCGCGAGCCTCACTTTGGGCTTGCGGCGGAGCGGCCTCCTGCTCGGCTTGCTCGTGCTGCCGCTCTACGTGCCGGTGCTGATCTTCGGCGTCTCCACCGTGTCGGCGGCCATCGTTGGGCCCGGCTCGCCCTGGCCGCCTTTCCTCATGTTGTGTGCTTTGAGCCTCGCCAGCATCGTGCTCGCGCCTCTTGCAGCTGCCGCGGCGCTCCGCACCGCGCTCCGCTAGGCCCAATTGCACTTCATCCCCAAACCCACTAGATCAGCCCCATGATCGGCCTTGCCAATCCCACGCGCTTCTTGAGCCTTGTCGACCGGGTCGTGCCGTGGCTCACCGCGCTGACCCTCATCCTGCTCGGCACAGGACTTTACCTCGCTTTGTTTGTGGCCCCGCCGGACTATCAGCAGGGCGAGACCGTGCGCATCATGTTCATCCATGTGCCGGCCGCCTGGCTTGCCATGTTCGGCTACACGGTGATCGCCATCGCCGCGCTCGGCACGCTGATCTGGCGGCACCCGCTGGCCGATGTCGCCGCCAAGACCGCGGCCCCGATTGGCGCCACCTTCACCTTTGTCGCGCTCGTCACCGGCTCGCTGTGGGGCAAGCCCATGTGGGGCACCTATTGGGTGTGGGATGCGCGGCTCACCTCCATGCTCGTGCTGTTCCTGCTCTATCTCGGGCTGATCGCGCTGTGGCAGGCCATCGAGGAGCCGGGGCGTGCGGGACGTGCCGCCGCCATCCTGGCCCTGGTCGGCGCCATCAACATTCCCATCATCAAGTTCTCGGTCGACTGGTGGAACACGCTGCATCAGCCGGCGAGCGTGTTCCGCACCGGCGGCTCCACCATCGACGTGTCGCTGCTGACGCCGCTCTTCGTCATGGCGGCCGGCTTCACGGCGCTGTTCGTGCTGCTGCATCTCATCGCCATGCGCGCTGAGATCCTGCGCCGCCGCGTGCGCGCGCTCCAGCAGACCCAAGTCGAGCGCGCGGCGCTGGTCGAAGCGTAAAGCGAAGCCATGCTCGATCTCGGTCCCCATGCTCTCTTTATCGTCGTCGCTTATGGCGTGACGTTCATCGCCGTGGGCGCTCTCGCGCTGACCACCGTCGAGGACGACCGCCAGCAGCGCAGAAAGCTCGCCGAACTGGAGCGCAAGGGCATCAGACGGCGCTCGGCGATGCCGCCCAAAACGACGACGCCTCCGAAGACGACGCCGGCGATGACGGCGCCGCCAGCCGCCAAGGCCAAGACTGCCAAGACAAAGATCTCCAAGCCCGCGGCCAAGCGAAAGACAACGGCCAAGGCGAAGTCAGCACCCGCCCGGAAGCCAACGGACAAGCCGAAGCCGGCCACACCGCGCACCCGGAAGCCCCGGTCATGACCGCCAAGCCCAAATCCGCCGAGCCCAAGTCCGCCAAGGCCAAACAGCAAACGCCAGAGAAGCAGGCAACGCCGCGCCGGCGCTGGGGCGTCGCGCTGCCCTTCCTCATCTTTGCCGGCCTCGCCGGACTTTTCTTTTACGCGCTGCAGACCGGCGATCCCTCAAAGCTGCCCTCGGCGCTGATCGGCAAGACCGTGCCTGAGTTCACGCTGACCCCGCTCGACGGGCTGAAGGCGAGTGACGGCGCGCCCATGCAAAGCTTCACGGCCGCCGATCTCGCCGAAAGCCGACCCACCATCGTCAATGTGTTTGCGTCGTGGTGCGTGCCGTGCCTGGAGGAGCATCCGATGCTCATGGCGCTTGCCAAGGACACCGATCTCCGCCTCTACGGCATCAACTACAAGGACGACCCCGCCTCGGCCCGGCGCTTTCTCGGCCGCTACGGCAATCCGTTCGCCCGGGCCGGCGCCGACCGCTCAGGACGGGTGGCGATCGACTTCGGCGTCTATGGCGTGCCGGAGACGTATGTGATCTCCGGCGACGGCAAGATCGCCTATCGCCATGTGGGCCCACTCACCGAGAAGGCGATCAATGAGAAGATCCTGCCGCTCATGCGCAAGCCGGCGGACAAGCCGTCCGAGTGAGCTTGTCATGCCCGCGTAGGCGGGCATCAGTAACCTCGGATCTTCGCGATCACGCGCGGCGGTGGTTACTGGATCGCCCGGTCAAGCCGGGCGATGACAAAGACTTTGCGCGAAGACCGCGACTAATTGTCGTCGGAGTCGACGATCAGATTGAGGAACTCCAAGAATTCCTGCCGCTTGGCCGGTGGCAGACTGGCGAGGAGCCGCATGTCCGCCGCGGCCGCGCCCGGCTGCGCCTCACGCAAAGTCTTGGCGCCTTGCGTGCTGAGCTTGATGGCATAGGCCCGGCCGTCATCCTTGGCCCGCCGCCGCTGGATCAACCCGCGGTTGAGCAGGCGGGCAACGATATCGGCAAGGGTCGAGCGGTCGATGCCGGTCCGGCCCACGAGGTCCGTCTGCGTCAGCCCTTCCTCGTCGGACACCACCACGAGCACGGCAAACTGGCGTGGCGTAAGACCGCCGGCCCCGGCCTCACCCGCAAAGATGTCCGCGGCGCGCTGGCCCGCCCGGTGCAACAAGTGCGCCGCCAAGCGATTCAGGGGATTTCCAGCCTTTGCCATCATGCCTGCGCCACCAATCTCACGCGAGACGCGTGTGGGGTCCTCAGCCACCCTAGCCTTCTCAGGGCGCTGCAGAGCATCTTGTACAACCCGAGAGCGTGATCAGCAAACGTCAGGTTGCAGAATTGTCCTATCGCGGCGTGAGACAACCAGGCATGACCAACGGGTCGGTGAGGCATATCGGAGGAGCCCAGTCCGCTTACAAGGCGAGGATCTCCAGCAGATTATGAGTAACCTTAAACGTTAGGGCCTTGGTCGGAGGCCTCGCTCTCGGGCACGCCGTAGCGTTGCATGAGGGGCACTTGGCCCATCGCAAACAAAAACGTGATCGGCAGGAAGCCGAACGCCTTGAAGCTGACCCATGTGTCGGTCGAGAAATTGCGCCACACGAACTCGTTGAGCACCGCCATGGCCACGAAGAAGATCGCCCAGCGCAAGCTCAGCTTGCGCCAGCCTTCGTCCGTCAGGTTGAACACCGGTCCGAATAAAAGTTCGAGCACCGGCTTGCGCATGACGAGGCCGCCCACGAGCAGCACAGCGAACATCGTGTAGACGATGGTCGGCTTGAGCTTGATGAAGGTGTCGTCCTGCAAATAAAGCGTGAGCCCGCCGAAGGCGAGCACGATAACGGCGCTGACGAGCGGCATTACCGGCACTTTATGGTAGCGCCACCACGCGAAGCCGAGCGACACCACCGTCGCCGCCATGAACGCGGCGGTGCCGGCGAAAATGCCCGCGGCGGCATTCACCCCGAAGAACACCAGCAGTGGCCCCAGCTCGATGATGAGCTTGGCGGCCACGGACTGCGCGGGCTCGACCGTCTTGGCCACTGTCTTGGCCACCGGCTCGGTCTCAGGCTGCGGCTTCATTTTCACGTCCTGGTCCGGCGATGGCGCGGGCGAAGTCATGGGCATCGAACGGCTCGAAATCCTCGAGACCTTCGCCAATGCCGATGGCGTTGATGGGCAGCCCGAAACGCTCGGCGATGGCGACCAGAATGCCGCCCCGCGCGGTGCCGTCGAGCTTGGTCACCACCAGATTGGTCACCCCGGCGATCTCTTGGAAAATCTGCACCTGATTGATGGCGTTCTGTCCCGTGGTGGCGTCGAGCACCAGCACCACGGAGTGCGGCGCGTTCTCGTCGAGCTTCTTCAACACGCGATTAATCTTGGTCAACTCGGCCATGAGGTCGCTCTTGTTCTGGAGCCGCCCGGCCGTGTCGATGAGGAGCACGTCCTTGCCTTCGCGTTTGGCTCGCTCCAGCGCCTCATAGGCGACGCCCGCGGGATCGGCGCCCACGTCCTTGGCGACGACCTCCGCGCCGACGCGGGCGCCCCACACTTTGAGCTGATCGATGGCCGCGGCCCGGAACGTGTCGCCGGCGGCGAGCATGACGCTCACGCCGCTCTTGTCGAATTGATGCGCCAGCTTGCCGATGGTGGTGGTCTTGCCGGTGCCGTTGACGCCGACCACGAGGATGACATGGGGCTTAGCGTTTTTGTCGAGCGTGAACGGCTGCGCCACCGGCTCAAGCACGCCCGCCACCTCGGCGGCCAGCACTTCGCGCACGGCGTCCGGGGTCACCCCCTTGTCGTAACGGCCTTTGGCGATCGCCGCGCGAATGCGCTCCGCCATGACCACGCCGAGATCGGCCTTGATCAGGACCTCCTCCAGCTCATCGAGCATGTCCTCGTCGAGCTTCCGCTTGGTGAGAACACCGGCGAGATTCTCCGACAGCGAATTCGAGGTCCGGGAGAGGCCAGCTTTGAGCTGCCCGAACCAGCTCCGCTTGGACTCAGGCGGCGCGGGCTTTTCGCTCACGGGCGCATCTCCGCCAGCAGCGACGCCCCGTCATCGCCGGAGACCACCGCGTCGAGGAGCGCGCCTGCTTCCGCGCCAGCCTCGAGCCGCACCGGGGTGAAATCCGCCGAGCGACCCTGCGCCTCGCTCTCCATCAACACTTTGATGCGCCGCCCGCGTGCGCCTTCGAGATGGTCTTTCAGCGCCGCCACGCCCTTGGCACGCAATTCAGATGCGCGACGCGCCACCACCGCGCCATTCACCTGAGGCATGCGCGCGGCGGGCGTGCCCTCGCGCGACGAGAACGGAAACACATGCAGGAAGGTGAGCCCGCAATCATCGACCAGCGCCAGCGAGTTCGCGAACATCTCTTCGGTCTCGGTGGGGAAGCCGGCGATGATGTCGGCGCCGAACACGATATCGGGGCGCGCCCGCCGCATCGCCGCGCAGAAAGCAACGGAGTCGGCGCGAGCGTGGCGGCGCTTCATGCGCTTCAGAGTGAGGTCGTCGCCGGCCTGGAGTGAAAGGTGCAGATGCGGCATCAGCCGCTCTTCCTCGGCAATCGCGGCGATCAGCTCGGCATCGGCCTCGACCGAGTCGATGGAAGAGAGACGCAGACGCGGCAGCTCTGGCACCAGCTTGAGCACGGAGCGGACAAGCTTGCCCAGCGTCATTTCGCCCGGCAGGTCCGCGCCATAGGCAGTCATGTCGACGCCGGTCAGTACGATCTCGGCGTAGCCGTTCTCGACGAGACGGCGCACTTGCGCCACCACCTCGCCCGCCGGCACCGACCGCGACGGCCCGCGGCCAAACGGGATGATGCAGAACGTGCAGCGATGGTCGCAGCCGTTCTGGATCTGCACATAGGCGCGCGCCCGATTGCCGAAGCCTTCGATCAGGTGCCCGGCGGTCTCGCGCACCGACATGATGTCGTTGACCGCGACCTTCTCGGTGTCGTCCGTGCCGAGCCCTTGGAAGGTCGCGGCTTGCATCTTCTCGTGATTGCCGATGACGTGGTCGACTTCGTCCATGGCCGCAAAGCGGTCCGGATCGATCTGCGCGGCACAGCCCGTGACCACGATCTTGGCGTCGGGGCGGTCGCGCCGCGCGCGCCGGATCGCCTGGCGCGCCTGGCGCACGGCTTCGTTCGTCACCGCGCAGGTGTTGACGATCACCGCGTCGGTGACGCCCGCGGCGTTCGCATGCTCGCGCATGACCTCGGACTCATAGGCGTTGAGCCGGCAGCCAAAGGTGATGATCTCGATATCGGGCATTTGGCGGCTTCTAACACGAAAAACTGAAAGGAGTCAGACCCCGGCGGCCTCGAGCAGCCCCGCGGGCAGCGTGCCCTCGAAGTCGAGCGCATAAGGCCCGGTCATCAGGACATGGCCGTCCGCCTCGCGCCATTCGACAACGAGATCGCCGCCCGGCAGGCTCACCGTGACCTTTCGGCCCGTCAGCTCGCGGCGGATGGCGGCCACCGCCGAGGCACAGGCCGCCGTGCCGCAAGCGCGCGTCAGCCCCGCGCCCCGCTCCCAGGTGCGGACCTTCAGATGGTCAGGTGCCAAGACCTGCGCCAGCGAGATATTGGCGCGCTCGGGAAACAGCGGGTGATGCTCCAGCATTGGCCCGAAACGGGCGAGATCGTGCGCCGCGACGTCGTCGACGAAGAAGATGCAATGGGGGTTGCCCACATTGACCACCGAGGGCGTGTGCAGCAGCGGATCGTCGATCGGCCCCACCTGGAGCTCGATGCCGCGCGTATCGTGGAACGGCTCGGCGAGCGGGATCTCGTCCCAGGCGAGCCGGGGCACGCCCATGTCGATGGTAACTTGGCCGTCGCCGCCAACCACCGCGCCGAGCACCTGATCTTCGGTCTCGATGGTGACGTTCTGGCGTCCCTGCTCGCCCGCCACCAGCGCCGCCACGCAGCGCGCGGCGTTGCCGCAGGCCGCGACCTCGCCGCCATCGGCGTTCCAGATGCGCATGAACACGTCGGCCTTGGTCGAAGGCTCGAGCGCGATGAGTTGATCGCAGCCGACGCCTTCCTTGCGGTCGGCGATAACGCGCACCGCGTCCGGGGAAAGGGCAAGCGCGTCCACGCGGGCATCCAGCACGACGAAGTCGTTGCCGAGCCCGTTCATTTTCTTGAAGGCGAAAGCGCTCGCGTCCATGATAGTCCGTTCAATGACCACCCGTTCCAAATCCTGCCGCCTATATAGCATCGGCGGCTGGAAAACCTGATGCCTCGTCAGCCGGCCGAGACCCTGTCGCTCCGGATACCTAAGAAGGCGAGGAGCGCCACGCCAGCGAATCCGGCGCCGCCCAAGAACGTCGCTGGCGGCCCGATCGTCTCCCACAGCACACCGGCCAGGACACTGGCCACCAGCGCCGCAAGCCCGGTGATCAGGCCAAACACGCCGAACGCCGTGCCACGCAGCCGCGACGGCGCCGCTTGCGCCACCAGCGCCGACAGCACCCCTTGCGTCAGCCCCATATGGAGGCCCCACAGCGCGATGCCAAGGAAGATGGCGACAAGCGATTGACCGAGCGCCAGCAACAGATCCGCCACGATCAGCGCCGCGAGCCCGGCAAGCAGCAGCGGCCGCGCCCCGAACCGGTCCTGGAGACGCCCCGCCGGATAGGCGGCGCCCGCATAAACGAGGCTCATCACCGCGATCACCGCCGGCGCCAGCGCCAGCGCGAGCCCCTGATCATGGGCGCGGATCACCAGGAACGCCTCGCTGAACCGGGCCAGGGTGAACACCGCGCCCGCCGCCACCACGAACCAGTAGAAGCGGCCGAGCCGGCCGATCTCGCGCGCTTTGATCGGCACGCGCTTGGCTTGCGGCGCCCGGTCCGGCTCCTTCACGAAGAGCACGAGAATGGCGACGGCGATGGCGGCCGGAATCACCGCGAACCACAGCACGGTGCGGATGTCGTCGTTGAACGCAACCATCAGCCCGATCGCCAGCAGCGGGCCTACAGTGGCGCCCACCGTGTCGAGCGACTGGCGCAGGCCGAAGGCGGCGCCGCGAGCTTCCGGTAGCGTCACGTCGGCGATCAGCGCATCGCGCGGCGCGCCGCGAATACCCTTGCCGATACGGTCGAGGAAGCGGGCGGTCGCCACCAGCCAGACCGTGCTCGCCAGTGGAAACAGCGGCTTGGTGATCGCCGCCAGGCCATAGCCCGCTACGGCGAGCGCCTTGCGCCGGCCGAGCCGGTCGGACAGCCAGCCCGAGAACACGCGCGCGATCTGCGCGGTCGCCTCGGCGATGCCCTCGACCAGGCCGAGCACGGCGGCGCTCGCCCCCAGGCTGACCATGAGGAACAACGGCAGCAGCCCGTGGATCAGCTCCGAGGAGATGTCCATGAACAGCGACGTGAAGCCGAGCGCCCACACCGTCTTGGGCAGACGCGGGCGGGGTGTCCTCTCAGCGCTCAAACGATTCCGCCGATCTCAAGACGTTGCGAAGCCTTCACTTATATGGCGTTCTCTCTGATCATCGCATATCGCCAGGAGAGCCTCATGGCCTTCATCGCTGTTCCCAAGAACGACACGATCGGCGCCCTCGTCCCCCATACGGTGACGGAGCCGCTCGTCGGCCGCAGCGAGGGCCCCCTGGCCGGCCTGACCTTCATGGTGAAGGACCTATTTGCCATCAAGGGCCGCAAGGTTTCCAACGGTAATCCGGATTTCTACGAGCACGCCGCCCCGGCAGCCGAGACGGCGCCGGTCATCGCGCGTCTGCTGGACGCCGGCGCCAGCCTCATCGGCATCACTGTCTGCGATGAGTTCTTTTACAGCGTGCTCGGCACGAACGCCCATTACGGCCAGCCCATCAATGTCCGCGCCGGCCACCATGTGACAGGCGGCTCGTCCTGCGGCTCGGCCGCCGCCGTGGCCGCCTCCATGTGCGACTTCGCGCTGGGCACCGACACGGGCGGCTCGATCCGCGTGCCGGCGTCGTTCTGCGGGCTCTATGGCCTGCGCCCCACCCATGGCCGCATCGATATGCGCGGCGCGACCGCCATGGCGCCCAGCTTCGATACGGTGGGCTTTCTCGCCCGCGACGCACAGCTCGCCCGTAAACTCGGCCAGGTGCTGCTCGAAGGCGAACGCGTGGATGCGCCCATTACCCGGCTGATCCTCGCCCAGGACATCGTCGGCGAGTCCGAAGCGAGTGCCGACCAGGCCCTGTGGCAGACCCTCGACACGCTCGCAGGCACCATCCCCAAGCCCGAGCATGCGGAGATTGCCGGCGAGGACATCGTGTCCTGGCGCAAGGCCTTCGCCACCATTCAGGGCTTCGAGATCCAATCGACGCTGCTGCCCTTCGTGCAATCCCACAATGTGGATCTCGGCCCCGGCATCAAGGAGCGGTTCGAGATCGCGGCCGGCATCACCTTCGAGGAGGTGGAGGCGGCGCGGAAGGTTCGCGATCACGTCACCAAGCGCCTGAAACAGATCGTCAAGCCGGGAACGGCCATCGTGCTGCCGACCACGCCGACGCTGCCGCCGGAGCGAGACATCCCCGACGGCGCCTCCTTCGCCGAGTTCCGCGCCATGACCCTGCAAAGCACCTGTCTTGCCGGTCATGCCGGCCTGCCGCAGATCTCGATTCCCGCCGGCGAGGCTTCGGGCTGCCCCGTGGGCCTCTCATTTATCGGCTGGGAGGGCGGCGACGAGGCCCTGCTCGATCTTGCCGTGGAGCTGGGTTCGCTGACCCGAGCGATCTTGAAAGACAAGTAAATTCAAATACATAGAAGCCAATAGATCTGGGAGTGACCCTGTGCCTTATCTCTATCTTGGCGCCGCGATCGTCTTTGAGGTGATCGGAACCTCGGCCTTGAAGGCCTCGGACTCCTTCACCAAGCTCCTGCCCAGCATCGTGACCGTGGCGACCTATGCGGTCTCCTTCCTGCTCCTGGCGCTCACCTTGCGGACCATTCCGGTCGGCATCGCCTACGCCATGTGGGCCGGCGTCGGCATCGTGCTGATCGCCATGGTCGGGTGGCTGTGGTTCAAGCAGCCGCTCGACCTCCCGGCATTGGTTGGCCTTGCCCTCATCGTCGCCGGCGTCATCGTGGTGAACGCCTTCTCAAAATCCCTGCCTCACTAGCTTGACTTAAGGCAGGCGGTGGCCGACATTCCGCTCGAATTTCTAGGCAGCTCCTTATCCGAGCCGCCGCCCTGTTGGGGTCTCGCTTTTTGGCTTTCGCGCTCAAGGTGCGCGAAGCGCGGTAGCGCACCAAAAGAGACTAGGCAGGGGGGTCAACACCCGTCAGCGCGATGCGCCCACGGGTGTTTTTTTCGTTGCGCTATCGGCCTTTGGCCTACTTGAGCGCGTGTTTCGTTGCGCTATCGGCCTTTGGCCTACTTGAGCGCATTTGGTTTTCGTTGCTGATCCTCATGCCGAGGAGGAGACGATGGTGACAACCCGCATGCTACGCCCCGCCGGCATCCTTGCCGCGCTGGTGCTCGCCTGCCTGCCGGCGGCGACCGTCGCCCAGCAGCGGGGCGTGCCGGTGATCGCCGGCCAAGGTCCCGAGTTCGACGCTTGCGGCACGGTCGGCGTCGTGCGCGGCCTCAATCCACAAGGCGGCGACGGCTTCCTCGCGGTGAGGGCCGGGCCCGGCTCCGGCTACGCCATGCTGGACAAGGTCTATAACGGCTATCAGCTCAATATCTGCGACGACCGCGGCCAATGGCTCGGCATCGTCTATTCCCATGAGAGCACCGATTGCGGCGTCGGCACGCCGTGGCCGCGGGCCCACGCCTATACCGGCCCGTGCCTCTCGGGGTGGGTCTTCCGCAAATATGTGACGGACTACGCCGGCTGATGTTCGAGACCCTTTCAGAGCGCCTTTCCGGCATTCTCGACAAGCTCACGCGCCGCGGCGCGCTGAGCGAGGCGGACATAACCGAGGCCATGCGCGAGGTGCGCCGCGCCCTGATCGAGGCCGACGTGGCGCTCGACGTGGTGCGCTCGTTCACCGACCGGGTGAAGCAGAAGGCGCTCGGCCAGGACGTGGTGCGCTCCGTCACCCCCGGCCAGATGGTCATCAAGATCGTCAACGACGAGCTGGTGCGCATGCTGGGCTCCGATGCGCAAGGCATCGATCTGGCAGCAACGCCCCCCGTCGTCATGATGTTGGTCGGCCTGCAAGGCTCCGGCAAGACCACCACCACGGCCAAGCTCGCCAAGCGGCTCACGACCCGCGACAAGCAGAAAGTGCTCATGGCCTCGCTCGATACGCGGCGTCCGGCGGCACAAGAGCAGCTTCGCGTGTTGGGCGAGCAGGCGGGGGTCGCCACGCTGTCCATCGTCGAAGGCGAAGGCCCGACAACGATCGCCACCCGCGCCATCAAGGCGGCGAAGCTCGGCGGCTACGACGTGCTGCTGCTCGACACCGCCGGCCGCACCCATATCGACGAAGAGCTCATGGCCGAGATCGCGGCCATCGAGAAGATCGCCCAGCCGCACGAGACCCTGCTCGTCGCCGATGCGCTCACCGGCCAGGACGCCGTCAACCTCGCCAAGAATTTCGGTGAGCGCGTGGCGCTGACCGGCATCGTGCTGACCCGCGTCGACGGCGATGCCCGCGGCGGCGCCGCGCTGTCCATGCGCGCCGTCTCCGGCAAGCCCATCAAGCTGATCGGCACGGGCGAGAAGCTCGATGCGCTCGAGGAATTCTATCCCGACCGTATCGCCGGGCGCATTCTCGGCATGGGCGACGTGGTCGGCCTGGTCGAGAAGGCGATGGAGACCGTCGAGCTCGACAAGGCCGAGGCCATGGCCAAGAAGGTCAGGAAGGGCGCCTTCGACCTCGAGGACCTCGCCGATCAGCTCAAGCAGATGCAGAAGCTCGGCGGCATGGGCGGCGTGCTGTCGATGCTCCCCGGCCTCGGCAAGGTGAAGAAGCAGATCGACGCCGCCAATCTCGACGACCGCGTCTTGAAGCGCCAGCAAGCGATCATCGGCTCGATGACCCGCGCCGAGCGCAAGACCCCGAAGCTGCTCAATGCCTCGCGCAAGAAGCGCGTCGCGGCGGGCTCCGGCACGTCCGTGCAGGACATCAACAAGCTCGTGAAGATGCATCGCCAGATGGCCGACATGATGAAGACCAGGGGCAAGAAGCGCGGGCCCTTGAGCGCGCTGTTCGGCGGCGGACCGCCGCCCGAGATGCCCGCCGATTTGCCGGCCGGCACCGAATTGCCAGCGAATTTCCCCGGGCTCCCGCCCGGCGGCTTTCCCGGGGGCTTCCCCGGAGGCCTTCCAGGCCTGACCGGCGGCGGGCTGCCGCGCGGCCTTCCCGGCCTGCCAAAGACGAAGAAACGATGACCTATTTTTATCAGATCGAACGCCTAGGAGAACCAAAGCAATGTCACTGAAGATCAGACTGGCGCGGGCCGGCGCCAAGAAGCGGCCCTTCTACCGCATCGTCATCGCCGACTCGCGCAGCCCGCGCGACGGCCGCTACATCGAGAAGATCGGCACGTTCAACCCGCTGCTGCCGCGCGACTCCGCCGAGCGCGTGAACTTCGACGAGGACCGCGCCAAGCATTGGCTGTCGCACGGCGCACTGCCGACCGACCGTGTGCTCCGCTTCTTCGATGCCGCCGGCCTGATGAAGCGCGAGGCGCGCTTGAACCCGGAGAAGGCCCTGCCCGGCAAGAAGCGCCTCGAGCGCGAGGAGGCCAAGAAGGCCGCCGAGGTAGAGAAGGCCAAGGCCGCCGAAGAGGCCGAGAAGGCAGCCGCCGAAGCTGCCGCCGCAGCCGCCGCGGCGCCCGAGCCCGAGCCCGAGCCTGAGCCCGGTGCCGAGGAGCCCGCTGCCGAAGAGCCTGCCGCTGAGGAGGCTCCTGCCGAGGAGGCTCAAGCCGAGGCGCCTGTGGAAGAGGCACCGGCCGAGGCACCTGCGGAAGAGGCACCGGCTGAGGCTGAGGCTGAGGCCGAGAAGCCGGCCGAGTAGCCTTGGACAAGGACACGGAGCGGCTTCTGGTTGGCGAGATCGGTGCGGCGCAAGGGTTGAAGGGCGAGGTCCGGCTTCGCTCCTACACCCAAGCGCCTGCCGACATCGCCGCCTATGGGCCGCTCGAAGACGAGACCGGCGCGAAGCTGATCGAGATCGAGCATGTCCGCGTCATGCCGAAAGCGGTCATCGCCCGCATCAAGGGCGTGACCACCCGCGAGGAGGCCGAAGCGCTCTGCCGCACCAAGCTCTATCTGTCCCGTGACAGGATGCCGGCCCGCGAGGCGCGCGAAGATGGAGAGTGGTACGTCGCCGACCTGGTGGGGCTTAAGGCCGTGGACCCGCAAGGCGAAGCCATCGGCACCGTGGTCGCGATCTATAATTTCGGCGCCAGCGACATCGTCGAGGTGTCACTCGCAAGCGGCGGCGAAAACCTGCTGGTGACGTTCACCGAGACGACGGTGCCGGAGGTGGACATCGAAGGCGGCCGCCTCGTTCTCGTACCGCCGGAGGAATTGGCGGAGTAAGGCGCAACAGCCCTTGTCATTCCAGCGAAGGCGGGAATCCAGTAAACACTAGAGTTCATCGTTCAAGCTGCATCGGTGGTTACTGGATCGTCCGGTCAAGCCGGACGATGACAAGATTGTGCCATGACGAACCACGTCTTTTCGAAATCCGATAGCGCCGAGCTGCGCGGCAGCGCATCCATGCGGTCCATGCGCGATGCGCCGCTCTTCACCTGGCTCGGCCCGTTCGTCCACCTCGCCGAGATTGGCACGGCGGGCTATCCGCGCGATGTGCGCCGCAGGCTCACCATCGTCAATGTCATGGTGTTCATGATCGCCGTCTCCTCGGCGAGCTATGCCGGCGTGTTTGCCTTCTACGGCGTCGACAACTATTGGCCCCTGATCGCCATCAACCTAGCCCTGGTGGCCGTCGTGCTGCTCGCCCCGCTCGCCCATCGCCTCAACGATGTCGCCGCGGCCTTGATCGTCTGCGCCGCGGAATACGTGGCGCTGTTCTTCTTCGTGCGCGAGCTCGGCCACGACTCCGGCATTCAACTGAATTACATCGTGGTCGCCGCGGTCGCCTTCGCCATCTGCGGCATGGCCCATATCCGTCTCGTGGTCGGCGCGGTGGCGGTCGGTCTGGCACTGCATCTGGCCACTTGGTTCCTGTATCCGCCGGAGAACGCCCAAATCGCCGCCGACCCGAGCCTGATCGCCAATCTCTATGTCTCCTCGGCGGCGACCACGTTCTGCATCATCGCGCTGATCGTCGGCTATGCCTTCACCGTGGCCGACCACGCCCGCGCCGAGGCCGACAGCCTGCTCGCCAACATCCTGCCCGAGGCCATCGCCGAGCGTCTGAAAGCCCGCCCCGGCGAGCGCATCGCCGACTCCGTTGACGCCGCGTCCGTCCTGTTCACCGATCTCGTGGGTTTCACCGAGCTGGCCCAGGCGCTGGGCGCCGCCCGCACCGTGGCCATCCTCGATCAGATCGTCACCGAGTTTGACCGGCTCGCGGCGGCCCATGGCGTGGAGAAGATCAAGACCATCGGCGACGGCTATATGGCGGTGGCGGGCGTCAGCCGGCCGCAACAAGACCATGTCACGCGGCTGGCCCGCATGGCGCTGCGCCTGCCCGGTCTGGTGGCCCAGCTCTCGGCGACCCATGGGGTCGAATTGCGCATCCGCATCGGCATCGCCGGCGGACCCGTCATGGCCGGGGTCATCGGCGCCGACAAATTCTCCTACGACGTATGGGGCGAGACGGTGAACCTCGCCTCGCGGCTTGAGTCACACGGGCTTCCCGGCGAGATCCAGGTGTCCGGCGCGGTGCAAGAGGCCCTGCGTCACGGCTTCGTGCTGGAGCCGCGCGGGGCCATCGAGGTGAAGGGCGTCGGCCAGATCGAGACCTGGTTCCTCAAAGAGGAGCGTGGGGCGAACCCGAGCGAAGGAGCGATTTCGGCATGACCTGGCGCGCCACCGTCCTCACCCTCTACCCGGAGATGTTCCCGGGACCGCTAGGGCTTAGCCTTGCCGGCAAGGCGCTCAGCGAAGGCAAATGGTCGCTCGAGACCATCGACATCCGCTCCTTCGCCACCGACAAGCATCGCTCCGTCGACGACACGCCCGCCGGTGGCGGCGCCGGCATGGTGATGCGCGCCGACATCGCCGCGGCGGCCATCGATGCCGGCCGCGAGACCGCCGCATCCGGCACGCCGGCACTATATCTTTCGCCGCGCGGGCAGCCCTTGACGCAAACCCGCGCGCACGCCCTGGCGCAAGGACCCGGCGCGATCCTGCTATGCGGCCGGTTTGAAGGCGTCGACGAGCGCGTGCTGGAGGCGCGGAACGTCGAGGAGATCTCCATCGGCGATTACGTGCTGTCCGGCGGCGAGCTCGCAGCCCAAGTCTTGATCGACGCCTGCGTGCGGCTCATTCCCGGTGTGGCCGGCAATGAGACCTCGCTGGCCGAGGAGAGCTTTGCCCAAGGGCTCTTGGAGTACCCGCACTATACGCGCCCCCGGGAATGGGAAGGCCGCGCCATTCCCGACGTGCTGTTGTCCGGCGACCACGAGAAAATTGCCCAATGGCGCCGCGCGCAAGCCGAAGCGCTCACCAAACAGCGCCGCCCCGACCTTTTGGAGAAATCCCCGAAACGCTAGCTCCTCATGGTGAGGGCGCCCGCGAGGGCGCGTCTCGAACCATGTGGCCTCATCCTTCGAGACGGCCGCTTTCGCAGCACTCTTCTCAGGATGAGGACCGGCAAGCCGAAGTCTTGATCAAAGTCAGAGCCACGACGGGCGCTCGGTGCTAACGGGTTGTACAAACACGAAAAGGAGGCTGGGCATGAAGGCTCTGATAGGGCTCGCGACCGCCGTTACGCTTGGGGCTGCCAGCGCCGCCTGGGCGCAAGAGGCCGATATCGAGGCGGGCAAGGTCTACGCCACCAAGATCTGCGCCGCCTGTCATGAGATCCTGCCGGGCGAGGTGGACTCACCGCTCTTTGAGGCGCCGTCCTTCCAGGAGGTGGCCGACACCCCGGGCATGACCGAGCTGGCTCTATCGGTGTGGCTGCAGACCTCCCACCCCACCATGCCCAATATCGTGCTGGAGCAAGACGACATGCGGAACGTCATCGCCTATATCCGCAGCCTCAAGGGCAAAGGGTAAACGGGGCCTTTCGGCGGATTTTCGGCCCAAAATCCATCGACAAGGGTCAAAAGCTAGGCTAGGAAAGCCCCTCGCGGTCACGGCTCGTCCGCAACCGCATCTTCTGGATCAATCAAAAAGAATGGCGTTCGCGCGGATGGCCGGAAAGGCCTCAAGCAGGCGCCCGTGAAAGGCATGGCCATGAATATCATCGAACAGCTCGACAAAGAGCAACTCGCCGCGCTCACCGCAAAGCGCAGCGTGCCGGTGTTCGGACCCGGCGACACCGTCCGCGTCAACGTCAAGGTGGTCGAAGGCGAGCGCTCCCGCGTGCAGGCCTATGAAGGCGTGTGCATCGGCCGCTCCGGCGGCGGCATCAACGAGAACTTCACCGTGCGCAAGATTTCCTACGGCGAGGGCGTCGAGCGCGTGTTTCCGATCCATTCGCCGCTCATCGATTCCATCGAGGTGGTGCGCCGCGGCCGGGTCCGCCGCGCCAAGCTCTATTATCTGCGTGGCCGCCGCGGCAAGTCGGCCCGTATCCCCGAGCGCCAGGACGTGCGCGGCAAGAAGAAGACCGGCCTGAAGGGCTTCAAGAAGCCCGCCGGCGCGCCCGACGATCTCAAGCTCATCCCCGGCCTCACGCAAGACATCGAGAAGAAGCTCAACAAGCTTGGCCTCATCAAGTTCGAGCAGATCGCCAATCTCACCGACGACGAGATTGCCGGGATCGACGACAACCTGAGCCTGGGCGGCGCCATCGAGAGTGGCGATTGGGTCGCCAAGTCGGTCGCGCTCATGGCCGAGACCACGGCCGACGAGGTCCCGGCTGCTGACGAAGGCGCCGCGGCCGAGAAGAAGTAGCTCGCGCGCCTTGTACCCCGTTGCTGTCATGCCCGCGAAGGCGGGCATCCAGTAACCACGGACTTCGCGTTTCAACCCGAGCCAGTGGTTACTGGGTCGCCCGGTCGAGCCGGGCGATGACAAGAGTTGGCACGGCTTGAGGGTTTGTAAACAGCCCCCGGAGACGCTATCTCCAGCCCTGAAACAGCAGCACAAGACCGAAAAATGGCGAAGCCCCGCACCCTTTACGACAAGATCTGGGACGAGCACCTGGTGCACGAGGCCCCCGACGGCACCTGCCTGCTCTATATCGACCGCCATCTGGTGCATGAGGTGACGAGCCCGCAAGCCTTCGAGGGCTTGCGCATGGCCGGCCGCAAGGTGCGCTCACCCGAAAAGACCCTCGCCGTGGTCGACCACAACGTACCGACCACCGACCGCTCCAAGGGCATCGACGACCCTGAGTCGAAGATCCAGATCGACACGCTCGCCGAGAACGCCAAGGATTTCGGCGTCGAGTATTATCACGAGCGCGACCGCCGCCAGGGCATCGTCCATGTGGTCGGCCCCGAGCAGGGCTTCACGCTGCCCGGCACCACCATCGTCTGCGGCGACAGCCACACCTCGACCCATGGCGCGTTCGGCGCGCTGGCCCACGGCATCGGCACGTCCGAGGTGGAGCATGTGCTCGCCACCCAGACGCTGATCCAGCAAAAGGCCAAGAACATGCGCGTGCGCGTCGACGGCAAACTGCCCGCCGGCGTCACCGCCAAGGACATCATCCTCGCCATCATTGGTGAAATCGGCACCGCCGGCGGTACCGGCCATGTCATCGAATATTGCGGCGAGGCGATCGAAGCGCTCTCCATGGAAGGGCGCATGACGATCTGCAACATGTCGATCGAGGGCGGCGCCCGCGCCGGCCTGATCGCGCCCGACCAGAAGACCTTCGACTACATCAAGGGCCGCCCGCGCGCGCCCAAGGCGGGCGCCTTCGAGATGGCGCAACGTCACTGGGAGACGCTGTTCTCCGACAAGGACGCCGTGTTCGACCGCGAGATCGTGCTGCATGCCGAGAAGCTGCCGCCGCTCGTCACTTGGGGCACCAGCCCCGAGCAGGTGGTCTCCGTGGCCGGCCGCGTGCCGAAGCCGGACGAGATCGCCGACGAGTCGAAGCGCACCGCCGCAATCCGCAGCCTCGACTATATGGGCCTGAAGGGCGGCGAGAAGATCACCGACCTCACGCTCGACCGCATCTTCATCGGCTCCTGCACCAATGGCCGCATCGAGGACTTACGCGAAGTCGCCAAGATCGTCGAAGGCAAGCACGTGAACGACAATCTCAGCGCCATGATCGTGCCGGGCTCAGGCTTGGTGAAGGAGCAGGCCGAGGAAGAAGGCCTCGATGCCATCTTCAAGGCCGCCGGCTTCGAATGGCGCGAGCCGGGCTGCTCCATGTGCCTTGCCATGAACCCCGACAAGTTGGCCCCCGGCGAGCGTTGCGCCTCGACCTCGAACCGCAATTTCGAGGGCCGTCAGGGCCGCTTGGGCCGCACGCATCTGGTGTCGCCGCAAATGGCCGCCGCCGCGGCCATCGCCGGGCACTTCGTCGACATCCGCGAGATGCACTGAGGCTTATTGCTGTCATTCCCGCGAAGGCGGGAATCCAGTAGCCACTGCGCACTGCGATAATTGGCCCCGCCGGTTACTGGATTGCCCGGTCGAGCCGGGCAATGACACCGCGCAGGGTTGGTGGCAAAACAGCGACATGACATCCCTGGTTCAGCAGAAATTTGGAGAGGCCGCCGCCGACTACGCGGCGTCGACCGTGCATGCTGCCGGCCCCTCTCTCGCCCGCCTTCTAGAGCTCGTCGAGACCAAACCCACCTGGCGCGTGCTCGACATCGCTACTGGCGCGGGCCATACCGCGCTCGCCTTTGCGCCCCATGTCGCCAAGGTCACCGCGAGCGACATCACGCCGGAGATGCTTCAAGAGGCGCGGCGGCTCGCGAGGGAACGCAAGCTGGGCAATGTCGTGACGGCGCGGGCGCCAGCGGATGACCTACCCTTTCCCGACACGAGCTACAATCTCGTCACCTGCCGGCTCGCCGCCCATCATTTTCGTGACCCCGCCGCGTTCGTGCGCGAGGCCGCCCGCGTGCTCATCCCGGGCGGCACCCTTGCGCTGGTGGACAATATCTCACCGGACGAGACGGACTTGGCGAGCGCCTACAACGCCTTCGAGAAATTGCGCGACCCGAGCCACGGGCGCTGCCTCACCCTCGACGAGTGGCACGCGCTCATGCGCGACGCCGGGCTGACGCTGACCTCAAGCGAGGTGATGGATCAGGACATTCCCTTCGATCCGTGGGTCCAGCGCATGCGCTGCACCGCGCCGACGACCGCGCGCTTGCAAGAGATGCTGGGGGCCGAGCCGTTGCGCGCCTACCTGCGCCCCCGCGAGACGGGAGCCGGCCTCGTCTTCACCTTGCGCGAGGCCATCATCGTCGCCCAAAAGACATGAGACACCCATGACCGACTGGCACAAACACCAAGCACCGAGCATCGCGCAGTTCGAGACCATCGCGCACGCGGCCTTCAAGAAGCTGCCCGCGGCCTTCCGCGACATGACGAAGGACGTGCTGATCCGCGTCGAGGACTTCGCCACCGACGACGTTCTCGATTCGCTTGGCATCGACTCGCCGTTCGATCTGCTCGGCCTCTATCACGGCGTCGACCTTACCCGTCAGAGCGTTCTCGACGTGTCTCCCATGCCGGAGATGATCTTTCTCTACCGGCGTCCGATCCTCGACTATTGGGCCGAGCACGACGAGACCCTGGGGCACATCATCACCCATGTGCTGGTGCACGAGATCGGTCACCATTTCGGTCTGTCGGACGCCGACATGGCGCGCATCGAGGTGGACGTGGTGCACTGACAGCGAGTAGTGCGGCGGCCTGACCCGGAATGTGCCGGGATTTGCCGGTTGACGCTCAGGGGCTCGGCCCGCAGACTGCCCGCGGACGGTGGGTAGCAGAGGGAGACGTCATGCGGTCGGCTGCCCATCTTCTGATGGGGCTTGCGCTCTGCTTCACGTTGACCGCCACGGGCCTAGAGCCGCAGCGTGCCGCCGCCATCGAGCAAAGCAAGCGCGTTGCGCCGGGCCGGCTTGTGGTCGCCGGACGCCGGCTTTCTTGCGGCCGCACCGCGACACTCATCCGCGATTTCGAGGGCTTTGCCGTCTCCTCGACGGTGATCATGCTGAACATGCAGGCGCTCAAAGACCTGCCGCGTCCTGTGCAATGGCTGATCTACTACCACGAATGCGGACACATTCTGTATGGGCCCAACGAGACCTCCGCCGATTGCTACGCGGTGCGCCGCGCGCGGCGCGAGGGCTGGCTGACCCGCAAGGCGCTCGGCGACATTTGCGCGGCGTTCGATATCGCCGGCCACGGTCCGGTCCATCCCGACCCGGAGGCACGCTGCACGCAGCTCCGGCAATGCTTCAACAAGAAGGCCGACTTGGGCGCGAGTGCCCCTTAGACTCGCAGTCATTGCACCGACACAAATCGCCCTTTAAAGTGCGACTCGCCATGCTTAACGGACGTGAAATCTATCGTTTTGCCGGGGTTTGCGCCCTTGCGCTTGCCATTTGTGCGGGCGCGAGCGACGAGAGCCGCGCCCAGGAGTTCGTCTACCGGGGCGGGGCGGCGAACGGCCCGACCATCGAGCAATATTTGGAGCAGGCCGGCCCCAGCAGCTCTTTGATCGCCCACGGCGCGCTGACCATCGACGGCAAGTCCGTCAATTGCGGCAAACGGCCGACCGTGCTGAATCCCAACTTCGACAGCTGGGGCGGCGCCTTTCCGGGTTTCCTCATCCTCAACACCAAGAAGATCAGCGGGCTGAACACCCAGGTGAAGCTCTACATCTACTCCCATGAATGCGGGCACCAGTTCATCGGCGCCGACGAGATGAAGGCCGACCTGTTCGCCGTCAGGCGCGGCGTCAAATGGGGCTGGCTCGACGCCCAAGGGCTCGAAGACATCTGCGTGTTCATCTCGAAGCTCAAGGGCGACGCGGTGCATCCGCCAGGGCCCAAGCGCTGCGACGTCATGCGCGAATATTATCGCAAGCTGGCGGGAGGCAGCGGGCAGCGGGCGACCTCGGGCTCGACGTCGGGCGCGCAAACCCTCGGCCCCTCCAACTAGCCTCTCTTGTCATTGCCCGGCTTGACCGGGCAAATCCAGTAACCGAGGCTTTCGCAAATCAACTGCGGGCGGTGGTTACTGGATTCCCGCTTTCGCGGGAATGACCCTGGCGGCGATATGCCCTAGAAGATCCAGGCGATCATCAGCCAGAAGATCACGAAGAAGATCAGAAAGCCGGCGATGGTGAACGGCAGCTCGCCGAATATGGCGTCGCCCCCTGAGACGACAGTCATCACCAAAATGGCGGCGAACGACACACCGAACGAGATCAGCGCGGCGTTCTTGAGCCCGAGCCCTTGGGAGAACGGGTCCGACGACCCCATCACCTCGGTGAAGTAATAGAGCCCCGCAGCACCGATTCCCACGAGCAGGATCAGCGCGACTGCCGACGCCACGAACAGCCGCATGGCTTCTTTGCGGTCGCGACAGTCCTCTTGGCCTGCCATTCCGCTCCCCCGCCGCTCTAGTCGTCGCCGCGCATGGCTTGCGCGCGGCTGATCGCCTCGCGGATCTCGTGCGGATCCGGCATGTCTTTCACCGCAAATTCCGGCTCGTCGCCCGCCGTCGCGATCTCGACGGTACCGACGCCGAGAATGCGATTGACGAAGCTTTGGTTGATCTGCACCGAGCGCACATGGCGCAGCGACACGGACAGCCGCTCCTTGCTCAGAATCCCCTTCTCGTACAGCAGCTCGTGCTCGGTCACGGTCAGCGTCGTGGCCCGCGTCTTGATGTACCAGTAGAGCAGGATCAGGAGGCCGAGCCCGAAGGCGGCGATCAGGAGTACGAACAGGATGAACCAGAAGGGATGCGCCCGGAACATCGCCGGATGCGCCTGGTAGATTACCGTTCCCGCCATGCCGCCACCCTCCCGCTTATGGTCCCGGACCTTAAGGCCCAGCATGGCCCAAGAAAAGCGCCATATCGTGACATATGGTGACGGTGGAAAGGCCGGTCGCGAGGGGCTATATGGCTCGTGAATAGAGGAACCCGATGGAAAAATTCACCACGCTCACCGGCATCGCCGCCCATCTGCCCATGATCAATGTCGACACCGACATGATCATACCCAAGCAGTACCTGAAGACCATCAAGCGCACCGGCCTCGGCACGGGCCTGTTCGCCGAGCTGCGCTATGACGAGGCGGGCAAGCCGCTGCCCGACTTCGTGCTGCACAAGCCGCCTTATACGGAGGCGAAGATCCTCATTACGGGCGAGAATTTCGGCTGCGGCTCGTCCCGCGAGCACGCGCCCTGGGCGCTGCTCGATTTCGGCTTTCGCTGCATCATCGCGCCGTCCTTCGCCGACATTTTTTACAATAACTGCTTCAAGAACGGCATCCTGCCCATCGTCCTGCCGCAGGCGGAGATCGACAAGCTGATCGACGATGCCGCGCGCGGCGACAATGCCCGCCTCACCGTCGACCTCGAAGCGCAGGAGATTAGGGGGCCCGACGGCGGCGTAATTCATTTCGACGTCGACCCCCACCGCAAGCGCTGCCTGATGGAAGGGCTCGACGATATCGCGCTGACCCTGGAGAAGGCCGACGCCATCGCGGCGTTCGAGCAGGCCGCCGGCTCAAGCCGCCCCTGGGCTTAAAGGCTCTGCCCTTCCCCACTCGATGCGTCATGCCCGGACTTGATCCGGGCATCCACGATTTTCCAACCACACGCCAAGACGTGGATGGCCGGGACAAGCCCGGCCATGACGAGTCCTGCTAGTCGAACGGGATTGGCTCGCTCGTCTGCTCGGCGACCGTCTTGCCGTCGCGCGTGACCGTGACCCGCGCGCTATAGGCGCCTCCGGGCCAGCCGCCCGCCGGCACGCCTGTCTTGCCGGCTTGCAGCAGCACATCGGCGTCGTCCGCGTCGACCTCTTGCATATTGGTCATCAGCGGCTTGCCGTCTTTCATCAGCGTCACCTCGACCGTGTCGCCCTTTTTAGGATGGGCGATCCACCCATAGGCCACGCCCGGCGTGTTGAATTTCGGCGCTGACGGGGCCTCGCCCTTCGCCAGCTCGTCTTCGGCGACCTTATGGTCGGTGAGGCCGAGGGCGACGACGGCCGTCTCCTGCGCCAAACTGGCCCCCACCGACCCCAGGATCAGCACGGCGGCAAACAGCACCCTTGTCAGCATTCCACTCTCCCTTTACCCAAAGCGCCGAACGGCTTTCCTGGCGCATTTTTGTTCAGGACACGCACCCGGCTATTTCGGGGTGATGCTTTAGCACAGGGCGGACATCGATTTATGGCTTCATACAAACTCTTGCTGCTTCCCGGCGACGGCATCGGCACCGAGGTGATGGGCGAGGTGGAGCGCCTGATCGATTGGGTCAACGCCTCCGGCCTTGCTGCAATCGAGACCGAGACCGATCTGGTCGGCGGCTGCGCCTACGACGCCCATGGCGAGGCCATCTCCGACGCCACCATGAAGACAGCGCTCGAAGCCGACGCGGTGATGCTCGGCGCCGTGGGCGGGCCCAAATGGGACGGCGTGCCTTACGACCAGCGCCCGGAAGCCGGCCTGCTGCGTCTGCGCAAGGATCTCGAGCTGTTCGCTAATCTGCGCCCGGCCATCTGCTACCCGGCGCTGGCCGACGCCTCGTCGTTGAAGCGCGAATTGGTCGACGGCCTCGACATCATGATCGTGCGCGAGCTGACCGGCGGCGTCTATTTCGGCGAGCCCAAGGAGATCACCGATCTTGGGAATGGCCAGAAGCGCGCTGTCGACACGCAAGTCTACGAGACCTACGAGATCGAGCGCATCGCCGACGTGGCCTTCGACCTGGCGCGCAAGCGCGGCAACCTCGTGCACTCCGCCGACAAGCGCAACGTGATGAAGACCGGCGTGTTGTGGAACGAGGTGGTGACCGCCGTCCACAAGGACCGCTACCCGGACGTCAAGCTCGAGCATATCCTCGCCGACAATTGTGCCATGCAGTTGGTGCGCGCGCCGAAGCAGTTCGACGTCATCGTCACCGACAATCTGTTCGGCGACGTGCTGTCCGACGAGGCGGCCATGGCCACGGGCTCCCTCGGCATGCTGCCGTCGGCCTCATTGGGCGCAACCGACGACAAGGGCATGCGGCGCGCCATGTACGAGCCGGTGCATGGCTCCGCGCCGGACATTGCAGGCCAAGGCGCCGCCAACCCCATCGCCACCATCGCCAGCTTCGCCATGGCCTTGCGTTATTCCTTCGGCCTCGGCGAAATGGCCGATCGCATAGAAAACGCCATCGCCCACGTGCTCGATCAGGGCTTGCGCACCGCCGACATCAAACAAGGGGGCTGCAAGACCGTCGGCACGCGCGAGATGGGCGATGCCATCCTCAAAGCGCTCGGCTAGACCGCTTAACATCGAACCCCCACCCCGACGGCCGCTTTCGCATCACGGAACCCAAGGAGCGCGCTGCGTCTTCGTGTTAGGCTTGCCCTTGGAGGACCTACCATGATGGACACGATGAACGGAATATGGGGAATGGGGCTGTGGGGCCTGATCGTCACGATTGTCGTGGTGCTTCTTGTTGCAGCTCTGGTGAAATATCTATTCTTCCGTTGAGACCCAATCCCGCTGGGTGCTAACGAGCATGCCATGCACGGGGCGCGAGCGGTCGGCTGGGCGGATACCTTTTCTATTTTAGAATTCGACCTCGGCGTCGAACTTGAAGGTGACGTCCGAGGTCGCGTCGGACACGCCGAACAGCGCGCCGACGGCGAGCTCCCATTTGGGCTCGCGCCCGCCGAACTCGAAATAGGCAACCGGCCCTAGACGGTGCTTCTGGTCCTCGAAAGCGCCCGCGTGGGAGAGATCCTCGATCTCGCTATAGCCTTCGACGCCGAGCGCGAATGTCTCGTTGAACTCGTGCTTCAGCCGCCAGTTGATCTTGAGCTCCAGGCTATCGATCTCGGCCTCGTCCCCGAGCTGGCCGATGAAGAACGTGTTGATCGTGGCCGAGTCGCGGCCGATGACGTATTTCGCCAGCGGGCCGAACAGAATCTCGTCAGGCGAGTGATCTTGCAGCGCGAACTCGTAGATGCCCCGGAAGGCGACCCCGAGCCCATCGCCTTCGCGCTCGACGAGCTCGTATTGGGCGCCGAGCTCGAACTGCCTTGCTTTGAGGCTGTCGCCGATGTCTTGCCGGAAGAAGCCCTCGACGATCCCTTCCCACCGGTCGGTGAAGCCATATTTCGCTTCGAGCTCATGAGACTGCCGCCGCCGCTCATCCTCGCCTGGCCCGGAATAGACCGCACCATGCTCCTCAAGCTTGAGCTCGCCCTTCTCCACATCCGGCGAGCGCACATAGAATTGGGCGCTGGCGGGCTGTGTCCCGACGACAAGTAGCGAAAAAACAAAGCCCAGCCAGATGATTAGGCGCAACGGCGCCCCACGGCCCAGTCCTGATTGCATGGCAAATTATCCCCCCGTGCCCTGCCAGTCTTCTGGCGGAGATTAGGAAGCCCTATCACCTGATTGAAATGAAAAAACCTCAGGCGGATACATGCATGAAGTTCATCAGCCCCCTGCATAATTGCGCGGCCCGGGGCCTTGCTGGACTTGCCCGGCGCTTACCGAGCATACTCCCCGCGCCTTGAGCCGCGTGATTCCGAGGGACAGCATGCGACACGCCATCAACCTGCTCGCCGTGACAGTCTGCCTTGCGGTCAGCCCCGTGATCGCTGCGGAAGAGCGCGGCGCGCCCTCCGCCGAAACGCAAGTCACCTCGAAGCGTCAGCTCACGCCGGAGGAGAAGGCCGAGAAGGAAACGCGCAAAGCCTGCAAGGTCGAGATCTGCGATATCCTCGCCACCCAAGAGCCGCGCGGCCCCGACATCGCCTGCGACATCGTCAAGACGTGGCGCGCCGACGACATCGTCAAAATGCTCGGCGGCCGGATCAACTGGCCCTGGGGCAAGGCGGTGTGCCAGTCAAAATTGCGGCTCAAGCGCGCGCCGCTGGCCCGGGCCATGAGCGAGGCGCGCCATGAGGTGGTGATGGACTCTCAGACCGTGCGCTGCTCCCTCTACCAGGACGGCGGCAAGCCCTACGTGGTCGAGATCGCGCTTGCGCCCAAAGTGACGTTCGAGAACGGCAAGGCGACGCAAGCCGAAATCAACTGGGGCGACGTCTCGGCGCCGATGCTGATCTACCCCCTGCTCTATGCCGGCACCGGGCTCGACAATTCCTCCAACGTGCTTGGCCCCGAGGTGGTGCGCATGGTGAACGAGTTCACCGGCAAGGAATGCGCCAAGGTGAAGGCCGAGCTCCCCGGCCGGGGGGTCAACTGAGCGCGCGCCTTGAGCGCAAAGCCCTGCGGCATTTCACCGGCCCCGGTTGAACCAACCGTCACATTGCGGGCTTATAGCAAGCGCCTCTTCACCGGGGGCAGGTATGCGGCGAGGCTATGGACACAGCAACGACACGAGCCCTGCATGGCGCCGCAACGGAAGCGGCACCGGCATTTGACGGAGAGGCGTCTTGCCGCGGTCCATCGCGCCCCGCCGGCAAAACCGCGCCGAACGGCCGGCGTACATCGGCGCTGCTCCGCGACTTTCTCGACACAGAGACGGATGAACGCGTGCATATCGGCGCCTTGCGCGACGCGCTCGGCGACCGTGGTTTCGGCGTGCTGCTCTTCATCTTCGCGCTGCCGAATCTCGTCCCCATCAGCGTCCCCATGCTCTCCGCGGTGCTCGGCCTGCCGCTCGTGCTGCTGGCCGCGCAACTGACCTATGGCCGTCACGAGCCGTGGCTTCCCGATTGGATCACCAACCGGTCATTCCCGCGCGAGGGCTTCGACGCGGTCATGCGCCGCGCGCTGCCGTCGGTCGAGCGCATCGAGCGGTTGTTGCGCCCGCGACTGACCTGGCTGCTCTCCTGGACCGGCGAGCGCCTGGTCGGCGCCGCCATCCTCCTCCTGGCGCTGATCCTCACTTTGCCGATCCCATTGGCCAATTGGCTTCCGGCCTTCGGCATCGCCGTCATCGGCCTCGCCATCGTCGAGAAGGACGGCGTTGCGGTCTTGTTCGGGCTCGCCGTCGGCGTACTCAGCGTGTTCGTAGCCGGCACCGTGGTCGTCGGCCTCGTCAAGGCGGCGCTGCTGATCGTCTCCACCTTCTTCGGCTAGAGTCCGGGTCGCTGACGGAGGAATGCGATGAACGCGTTGGGGCCTTACCTCATCACTTTGGGACGCCTGCTGCTGGCCCCGGTCTTTATCCAATCCGGTGTCTCGAAGATCTTCGACTATGCCGGTACGCAAGCCCTGATGGAGGCCCACGGCCTACCTGGCCTGCTGCTCGCGCCCACCATCATCGTCGAAGTGCTGGGCGGGCTCGGCGTGTTGTTCGGGCTCGGCACGCGCTGGGCGGCGCTGGCTCTGGCCGCCTTCTGCGGTCTCGCCGCAATCGTTTTTCATGGGGGCCTGGGCGACCCCGGGCAGACGGTCGAGTTCCTGGAGAACTTAGCCATGGCGGGCGGCCTGTTCACGCTGGCCGCCGCGGGCCCGGGCGCGTTTGCCCTCGACAATTGGCGGCGCTGAAGGCCCTACCCGCCCGCAAGCGCGGATACCTTTACTTTCGGTCCGCCTTGCCCTTAAAGACGGCCAACACCGAGGAGCATATCAATGGGCTACAAAGTCGCCGTCATCGGCGCCACCGGCACTGTCGGGCGCGAAATGCTCAATATCCTGGCCGAGCGCGAATTCCCGGCCGACGAGGTCTTTGCCGTCGCCTCGCGCCGCTCGCAGGGCTCCGAGGTGTCCTTTGGCGATCGCCGCCTCAAATGCCAGGACCTCGAGCAGTTCGACTTCGCAGGCGTCGACTTCGCGCTGATGTCGGCGGGCTCCGCCGTGGCCAAGGAATGGGCGCCGAAGATCGCCTCGAAGGGCTGCGTGGTGATCGACAATTCGTCCTTCTGGCGCACCGACCCGGACGTGCCGCTGATCGTACCCGAGGTCAATCCCGACGCGGTCGTGGGCTTCACCAAGAAGAACATCATCGCTAATCCGAATTGCTCCACCGCCCAGCTCGTCGTGGTGCTGAAGCCGCTCCACGACTACGCCAAGATCAAGCGCGTGGTTGTGGACACCTACCAATCGGTGTCCGGCGCCGGCAAGGAAGCCATGGACGAGCTGTGGAACCAGACCAAGGGCATCTTCGTCACCGATACGCCCGAGGCCAAGCATTTCACCAAGCAGATCGCCTTCAACGTCATTCCTCATATCGACGTCTTCATGGACGACGGCTCGACCAAGGAGGAATGGAAAATGATGGTCGAGACCAAGAAGATCCTCGACCCCAAGATCAAGCTCACCGCCACGTGCGTGCGCGTGCCGGTGTTCGTCGGCCATTCGGAAGCCGTGAATATCGAGTTCGAGAACGAGATCACCGCGAAGGATGCACGGCGAATCTTGCGCGAGGCGCCGGGCGTGCTCGTGGTCGATAAGCGCGAGCCCGGCGGCTATGTGACGCCAGTCGAGTGCGTCGGCGACTACGCGACCTATGTCTCGCGCATCCGCGAGGATCAGACCGTCGACAACGGCCTGTCGCTGTGGATCGTGTCCGACAATCTGCGCAAAGGCGCAGCCCTCAACACCATCCAGATCGCCGAGCTGATCATCAACCGCAAGCTGCTCAAGAAGGCCGCTTAGGCTCCTCGACCGAGATTCCGGGAAGCTGTTAAAACGGCAGGCCGACCACGGCAAGCAGCCTCTCCTCATAGCCTTTCGACGGCCTGTTCCGGTTCCAGATATCCGACAGAGCTGCGCCGCAGTCCCCGTTCCGCGCGTACTCGTTCACGAAGTACGCCTTTTCCCGATCCGCATTGTTCCCCTGGTACTTCTCAATGGCGCCAAGTGCAGCATCAAAGGCAGCAAGCGATTGCTCTTCGTACGCGATACGACTCTCCTTGGACTGCCCTGCCTTCACCGCCGAGAGGCACGCCAGTTGCGCATACGCAAAGTGCTTCGGTTCGTGCATAGCCACAAACCTCTCGTAGCAGTACTTGGCCTTCTCAAAATGACTCTCGTCGCCTTCGCCAAATTCCCACAGGGCCGCTTCGCCGTCGCCCTCTAGATATAGGCTCCGTCCTCGCAGAGCCCGTTCAGTGGTGGCCTTCTGGTAGGCCGCCTTGGCCGATCTGATGGAGGCCTCCATGTTCCCCATCCGATGGTAGGTGAGCGAAATGTTGTAGCTGATACCGGCCGAATCGGCGCCCAGCGCCTGCACCCTCTGATAGGCGCCTAAAGCCTCAGGGTAGTGGCCTAGATTGTAGTGGGCGTCAGCGAGCAGAAGAAGCGGCAATGCTTTCGTGGGCTGCTCGTCGACTGCCTCGGTGCAGTAGTCCTCGGCCACGTCATAGTTCTTGGCGAGGACGTTAGCCTTGCAAAGGCTAAGTTGTCTGCTCTCCGCAATCTCGCTGCCCTCGGGCTGAGTCCTGACAATCGTCACGATGGCGACGATCGCCAAAAGAACCGCAATACATAGCGTGCAGATCGCAAGGATCAGATCGCGCCGGGCTCGATTTTTGATTTGCTCGAGGACGATTTTTTCTCGTTGAGCAGCGGAAAAACGATCGACGTTGACCTGAAAAAATTCGGCCGTGACCGCGATCGCTCTTACTCGGTCCTCGGGAGGCGCACTCTCGATCGCTTTCGCACGATTCTTGAGTTTGGCCTGATAGGCGAAGAGTACTGCGGCAACGATGAACGCAATAAGACTGAGGCCGCTGCCCACATATTGTACCGCCGTCCAAGCGCCCAATTCAGATACCCCCGACGTGGTTTAGACCTGGACGTTTGACGTGCAGCAGATGCGAACCCTAACTTCGGCCCCGCCTCATCATTCTCGGATGCTAACTTCCGCTCTCATCCACGTTCAATTCGACGCCGCAGTCTACCGTTGGGCACGGTCCTGCTGTGGCCGGGAGAACTCCTAGCCAGACCAGCGTGGCAAGAAGGAAGGCAGCGATGGCGACGGTGGAATAGGGGCAGCGCGATTTCAACATCGAAACAGGCTCCACTCGCAAGAAGGCGACCCTAGGATAGGGCACAACCCTAGGTTACCACGCCCCAAACGACAAGCAATGACTAATTCTTGCGCCTTGTCGCCAACAGCAGCTGCCAGCAATGCCAAAGCCCGGATATTCACGCCTCGGGCAAAGCCGCAAAGCTGTCGGCGATCTCGTCGAGTTCGATGACGGCACCGCTGCCGATATCGAAATGCAGCCCGTGTAGCGTCAGCAACCCTTCCGCCTCGCGCTCTTTCAGCGCCGGAAACGTCCGTAGGTTCGCCAGCGACTGGCGAATGCCGGCAAGCTCGAACGCCGTCTCCCGGTCATAGGCCCCTGCGTCGGCATCCTGCACCTTGAGCCCGTCGAGCAGGGTCAGCCAGCGGCCGATGAAGCTCGTGTCGTCGGCGATCCCCTTGAGCCGTTCGCGATAGGCCGCGACACCGCCGCAATGGGAATGGCCGAGCACGATGATGTTCGGCACCTGGAGCACGAGCGCGGCATACTCCACCGCGGCGCTGGTGCCGTGATATTTGCCTTCCGGCTCGTAGGGCGGAACGAGATTGGCGACGTTGCGCACGATGAACAGCGCGCCGGGCTCGGCGTCGAAAATGGCCGACACATCGACCCGCGCATCGCAGCAGGCGATGACCATGGCGGTGGGCGACTGGCCAAGGTCGGCGAGCTGCCGGTAGCGCCCTTTATCGGGCCCGTGCCGGTCGCGGCGGAACCGCCAATACCCGTCAGCCAGACTCTTCGGTAACCGCAATGTGAACTCCTTCGAAGATCGCGAGGCACAATTCCAGCCGCTCAGGCCTTTGTCCAGCAGGAGATCGTCACCACGTCGATAGGAAAACTCAATCGAGCGTTTCCGCATAGGCCCTTGATCTTCGAGGCGCGGAGCATGAGATCATACTATCGGCAATCTCCAGAAGCGTCTCGCGAACGGCGCCGCCGATAGGAAACGCGAAGGACGAGGCTGGCCGCGCTTTTCAGGCGGCCTCGATCCTATTTTTCGAAGACACGGCAGCAGGACGTTGCCGCTCGCTGGGGGTACGAACGGGAGCTTGCGCGCCTGCACGCCTTGTCATGGCAACAAGGAGTGACACACATGGCAAAAGTTCTCGCCGTCCTTTACGACGATCCGGTCGCCGGCTATCCCCCGAAATACGCCCGCGACGACATTCCCAAAATCGATCACTACGACGGCGGCATGACCACGCCGACCCCCAGCAAGATCGATTTCAAGCCGGGCGAACTGCTCGGCAGCGTCTCGGGCGAGTTGGGCTTACGCAAATTCCTCGAGGATGCCGGCCACACTCTGGTCGTGACCTCCGACAAGGACGGTCCCAACTCCACGTTCGAGAAAGAGCTGCCCGACGCCGACATCGTCATCTCTCAGCCCTTCTGGCCGGCTTATCTCACCGAGGACCGCATCGCCAAGGCCAAGAAGCTGAAGCTTGCCATCACCGCCGGCATCGGCTCGGACCACGTCGATCTCGACGCGGCGATGGACAAGGGCATCACCGTCGCCGAGGTCACCTACTCCAACTCGATCAGCGTCGCCGAACACGTGGTGATGATGATCCTGTCGCTCGTGCGCAACTACATCCCCTCTTATCAGTGGGTGGTGAAAGGCGGCTGGAACATCGCCGACAGCGTCGAGCGCGCCTACGACCTCGAAGGCATGAATGTCGGCACGGTCGGCGCCGGGCGTATCGGCCTTGCCGTGCTCAAGCGCCTGAAGCCGTTCGACGTCAAGCTCCACTATTTCGACAAGCATCGTCTGCCTGAGAAGGTCGAGAAGGAGCTCGGCCTCATCTACCACCCGAATGTCGAATCTCTGGTTAAGGCTTGCGACGTGGTCACCATCAACGCGCCCTTGCATCCCGAGACCGAAGGCCTGTTCAACGACAAGCTGATCGGCATGATGAAGCGCGGCTCCTATCTGGTGAATACCGCGCGCGGCAAGATCGCCGATCGGGATGCCGTGGTGCGGGCGTTGGAGAGCGGCCAGCTCGCCGGCTATGCCGGCGACGTGTGGTTTCCGCAGCCGGCGCCACGCGATCACCCGTGGCGCACCATGCCCCATCACGGCATGACGCCGCATGTTTCCGGGACGTCGCTCTCGGCTCAGGCCCGCTACGCAGCCGGCACGCGCGAGATCCTCGAAAGCTACTTCGCCAAGAAGCCGATCCGCGACGAATATCTCATCGTCGACAAGGGCAAGCTCGCCGGTGCCGGGGCCCACGCCTACACCCCGGGCGACACCACGAAAGGCTCCGAGGAGGCGGCCAGGTTCAAGAAGGCCGGCTAGCCCGGCCGCGTCCCGCGCTCCTTGGGGCCGCCCTCTCCGGCTGCCTTGGAGCGCGGGCA
>Ga0307379_10001247_pt1 | contig 40573 bp, 33 predicted proteins | sample UN2MG_FD_202237 | JGI IMG/M metagenome (GOLD analysis project Ga0307379, IMG submission 202237) | Soil microbial communities from Risofladan, Vaasa, Finland - UN-2 | ecosystem: Environmental > Terrestrial > Soil > Coastal area > Acid sulfate soil | place: Finland: Risofladan, Vaasa | collected...
TTGCAGATGATCGCCTCCGGCCTGGCCCGGGCGATGATGCGGCCTATTCTCTCCGGCCGAATCCAATTGACCTTGCCTTCCGGCTCCACCAACGGCCGGTGCAAGGGCCAATACCGCCACCGGCCCGGATATAACCGCATGTCCACCGCCGTCAGCTCGCACAAGGGCGTAAGGTCTTGCCGCATGAGATATACGATGTCGTTGACCCCATGAAGGTAGCTGCCCAGATGGAGCACTCGTCTCATGGGGCGTCCTCGACCTGCAGCACCGAGACCAGGAGGTATCCTCCCAAAATCCTGCCCAGCCAGGGCCGCCGCTCCTCGGACCCGGCAAGGGAGCCCACGATCGTGGTCAACGCTCTCTGGCCTCGAAAAGGCCAGAAATGGACCTGGGAGGCGGTCCCGATTTGATACTCCCTCACGCGGCGCCACCCCGGCGGCGCGGCTTTGCGGAGCGTCCGGATCGGACGCTCAAACCCATACGGCCATGTGCCTTTCTTCATCCTCCACCATTTCCCCAGGCGATATATCAAGGCGCGGGATGACGGCGTTGCCGCCACCACCTTCCCTTGCGGACGGCATACCCGGCACATCTCGGCCAATCCGGCGGCCGTCCCCGCCTCATCAAAGTGCTCGAGCACCCCGGTGTTCCAGACCACGTCGAAGCTGGCGTCCGCGAAGGGGAGATGGAACATGTCTCCCAGGCAAAAAGCCGCCTCCCGCCCCTCTCCCCGGTAAACCTTCGTCGCCAGCTCCAGCGCATTCGGAGCAAGATCAATAAGGGTGCATTGAGCGCCGGCCTGCGTCAGCATAAGCGATATTTTTCCGGTGCCGCAGCCGACTTCGAGGAAACTCCTGCCCGGCCCCGGCGCCAGCTCGCGGAGGAACGGGGGCATCCAGGAGGAGGTGCGGGCGGCCGCCATTTTGTCTAACCTGGCCTTGGCCCACAGACCGTCAAACACCTGCTCGGGAGAATGAGGATGGTCCGGCATCACGCCCGCCTGGCCAGTACCGTGAGGACAAAGGAACCCTGCCTGGGATCGGGGACCTGAAGGCCCGGCTGCAACTGGTGTCTTAAGGCCAGGGCCTTGCCGTAGAGCCGCCGCAGGAGCGTGATCGGGCGGGGCGGCGCGCCGATGGTGCGGGCCAGGGACGGCTGCGAGTGCTCCCAGAATTGTTCGATGTAGAGTTGGTGTCGGCCCAGCAAGCGGCCCAGGGACTTGAGGCTGAAATAATTAAGATGCTCGAAGTCCAGCCGGAAACCCACCCAGGTTGGGCCCTGCTTATCGGCCTCGCCGCCGTTGGGCAGGCTCACGAGGAGGCGGCCGTCCTGCTTCAGCACCCGGGCCGCCTGGGCCAACATGGCCCCCGGGTCCGGCAGGTGCTCCAGGAGCTGAAGGGCGCATACGATGTCATAGCGCGCGGCATCGTTTATCTTCTCGCTGGCCTCATACCCCAGCTCCGTCAAAAACCGGCGGGCGTCATCATCGGTTTCCACCGCGGCCGCTTCCGCTCCCTGATGCGCGCAGACCTGGAGAAACCGGCCATAGGCGCTGCCGATTTCCAGGAGCGATTGCCGGTGGAGGCCGCCGGTGGTCTCCAGGACGCGGACGTAGAGGTCGAGCTTGGACCGGGAGATCAATTCCCGGGTGGAGAGGCGGTGGCGCTGGGGATAGCCCTTGGAACCCACGTAACTCCGGTAATATGCCGCGATCTCCTCTTTCGCGGGAACGTCGGCGAGGTAAATCATGGCGCACGTTCCGCACTGACTGACCCTGAGCCCGTCGGGGCGGATGCAGAACGGTTGATCCTCCCCGCATACGGGGCATGGGCGCCGCCGGAGCCGGGAATGGTCACATTGGGGCTGGGCTCCCACCCGCCGGGAGTGGAGCAGGGGCGGTAACGCGATTTCCATGCTTTCCTCCATGTCGCCCGTCGCGGGGCGCGGGCTTTCCATCAGCGTTTCCCCAATGAGCCAACAGGACTGGTCGTCGCCATCAACCGACTCCTATTCCCCTTGGTCGGGGACCACAAGCCGGGGCAAATCATGGATCCCGGCATTTTTTCTCAAAATGGCGAAATAGGCGTACAGCCACGTCCATGCCCCGTGAAGAAGATATGCGACCAAATAGGCCAGGGCCAATCCCATGGCTCCCAACGGCAGGAACAGAATGGCCGCTATGATCAGCGTCACGGCCCAGGCCAGGTTCAAGATGAACCCGACCCACATCTTGCCCGAAGCCACGATCACGGTTCCCACCGGTGAAAGGATCGAAATCAGCACGGCGGTGCCGATGCAAACGACCATCACCGGCCAACCCTCCCGGAACCCTTCACCGTATTGGGACATGATCCACGGACTCAAGAGGACCAATCCGATTCCCGGGATAAGGCTGGCCAGCCCGTTGATGCCTATGCTTCCCCAGAAAATTTTCAGCACTGATCGTTTTTCCCCTTCGCCCATGGTGTTGGACAACATCGGGATGATGGTCTGGCCGATGACGGTGGGAATGAAGAGCAGGGCCATCCGCCATTGGTTCGCCGCCTTGAACAGGCCCAGATCAGCGTAGCCGCCGGCCTGGTTGACGAGAAATGTGTTGATCACCCACATCGCGAAGATAAAAGTGAAATTGGTGAGCAAGGAGGGCAGGGAGAAACTCCATAGTACCGGTAACTCGGAGCGGAGGTTCCTGAATGAAATCCTGAGCCCCGCCTTTTTCGCCTCCCATCGAAAGACCAGATGATATACCAACCAGGAGAAGATGGATATTGCGGCCTGTACCATGACCGCGCCCCGCAAGCCCCAGAAATATACGCCGGCGATGGACGCGGGAAATTGGACCAGTCCCATGATGAAGCGGAGGATGGCCAGCGTCTTGAACGCCTCGAACCCTGAAAGGCCGCCGGTTTGGGACGAATTAAGAGCATAGATAAAGAGCACCACGCCCGCGATCCGCAATTCCACGGCCAAGTGGGGGGCGTTGATGATATGGGTGGCCACATAAGGGGCGAAGATCAGGAAGAACCCGCCGACCAGGCCGCCGGTCACGCACGCCACCATCCAAGTCATGCCGATAATGCGGCCGGCCCGCTCCGGGTCGGAGTTGCGCAACTGGGCGATGTGCTTATTGGTGGTGAGCCCCAGCCCCATCGCGGCAAAGACGCCGAACATGCTTACGGTCTGGAAGATGATCCCCCATTCACCGTATACCGACTTGCCGAGGATGCGCGCGAAAATGATCGAGCCGGCTAAGCTCAGAAACTGGTTAAACGTGCTCCCCGTCAGGGACCAGAAGGTGCCCGTGGCCAAGCGGTTGCGCAGGGACCCCGCCGGCAGGTACTTGGCCTGGGCCGCCTGAATTGACTTAAGTGTAATCATAGCTGTCGGCCGAGGATGGAAAGGGTGCGGTCAAAGTCTCTTCCTACTCAGTGCGGATTGATAATATTTGAGGCGGAAGCGACCAGCGCCGTCATGTCGGATCAAGCCTCTTGCAGGTAATGTCGAAGATGACCATGAACTTGTCTTGGATTCTTTTCTTGCCCAAAAAGAAGCGGAGAGTATTTTTCAATCCCAGTTCCCAGATTTTCTTTTTCCAACTGAAGCTCCAGGCCCCGGGGCAATCGAAGATATGCGTTTGGATCCTCTCCGCCAGTCCTTCACCGATCAGGAAATTGAAGGAATCCTCCACGAAGTTCGCCTGGTGGTGGCGCTCGGGGTGGGCTTCGGCCACCGGAGCCCCGAACTCATTGTAGGGAACGGAGATGATCAGCCGCTGGCAATGTCGGGCCAGATGACTGGCTTTTCCGCGATAGTCCCAGAAATGCTCCATCAGATGCGAGACGTAAATCACATCATATTCTTCATTGATTTCTTCGATCGTTCGCCGTTCAAAGCCGGCAATCGAGCCCAAACGCTCCCGGCAACGCCGCACCGCCATGCTTGAAAAATCAACGCCTGTCAGAACAGCCCGCGGATACCGCTCATGGATGAGCTCGATCGCGTGGCCCAGCGCACAGCCCACGTCCAGAAGAGTCAAGGCTTTGTCCCTGTCCAGTATCACGAGGCGCAAAAATGCCTTGACAAACTGCCGGGTCTGATTGGGACCCCGGTTCTTTTCCCAGCCGCCCCCGGGAGCGAAGTATTCATCCCACCATCGTTCGCTTCCAAGTAAAACTTGATCCTCGCTCACCATGCCCTCCTCTTATAGCAGGGATTCCTGGTCTTGGCTCAGGCCCGCATCCACTTTTCCCGGCCGCCTTATCATTATGGAGAGATAGACGTGACTCAAAGTACCTATGTCCTGGGCCGCGGACCAGAAGGTCCCGGTTGCGAAGCGGCGGCGAAGTGATTCCGCGGGCGGATGTTTGTCCCGGAGCTCCAAAAGAGAACCGATCACGGGAAGAATTGTTCCCGTAACGTCTGGAGGATCCGCTCACTGGCATGGCCGTCGCCGTAGGGGTTGATCTTGGATGCCATGTCCCGGTATGCCCGCGTGTCCGACAAAAGGGAGGAAACCCCCTCGACGATCTTGTCCGCGTCCGTCCCCACCAGACGCGCCGTGCCCGCCGCCACCGCCTCCGGGCGCTCGGTGGTGTCGCGCATCACCAGCACCGGCTTGCCCAGGCTCGGGGCCTCTTCCTGGACTCCACCGGAATCCGTCAGGATGACGGTGGATCGGTCCATCAGCGCGACGAACTGATGATAGGGAAGCGGATCCAGGAGATGGATGTTCGCATGGCCCGACAAGAGACGGAACACCGGCTCCCGGACGTGCGGATTCAGATGCACCGGGTAAACGAACACCGCGTCCGGAAAACGCCTGGCCAGCGCCGCCACCGCCCGGCAGATCGCCTCGAAGCCCGAGCCGAAATTCTCCCGCCGATGACCCGTGATCAGAACCAGGGGCCGGCCCGAATCCTCGTTCCACCAGGAAGGCGGCAAGCCCGGGACCACGGTCTTCTCCGCTCTCACCTTTTCCACCGCGATCAATAGGGCGTCTATCACCGTGTTCCCGGTAACGAACACCCTCTCGGCCGGGATGCCTTCCCGGAGCAGGTTTTGCCTGGCCGGTTCGGTGGGCGCGAAATGATAGTCCGCAAGGTGCGAGGTCAGCATCCGGTTGACCTCCTCCGGAAACGGCGAATACTTGTTCCACGTCCGGAGGCCCGCCTCCACGTGGCCGATCCTGACCTTGTTGTAGAAAGCGGAAAGCGACGCGGCAAACACCGTGGTGGTGTCCCCCTGCACCAGCGCCACGTCCGGCTGCTGGTCCCGGAAATAGCCGTCCAGCGCCGTGATCGCGCGCGCGGTGAGGTCGGCCAGACCCTGGTTCGGACGCATCAGGTCGAAATCCACGTCCGGCCTCACCCCGAACACGTCCAGCACCTGGTCCAGGAGCTCGCGGTGCTGGCCGGTAACGCAGACGTGGGGAGCGAAATCCGGATGCTCCCGGAGCTTCAGCACCACCGGGCACAACTTGACCGCCTCCGGCCGCGTGCCGAAAATGACTGATACCTTCTTCATGAATACATGAAACCCAGGACGCGTCGCGCGAGAGCCCTTTCAGGCGCGATCCGTTTTTTCGGCCTCTCCGAGAATAGCTCCCGGCGGGGCGCTCGCGCGAAGAGGTCCGCAATTAACTCCGGTGTCAGCGGGAAGCTTAGCATGTTTGACAATTCGCATACCAATAATCCGTCGGCGGCACCGGGCGGCGCGGCCAACCTTTTTAACACACTGATAAATATGGCTCATCCGCGGCCCGGGCCGCGGATGAGATCAAATAGCCACAACCTCTTCGGGGGAAACCGTCACCGCCACCGAGCGGTTGAACATCTCCACGTTGATATAGACCCGCCGGCCCGGCCGGCCGCAATTTTCGACCACGCCCTCCTGTCCCAGCAGCGGACCCGCCACGATCCTTACTCTCTGCCCGGCCATCAGCGGATGCGTGTCCGCGGCTAAATTGCTATCCAGCGCCCTCTGCACGCCGCCGAGCTCGCTCACGAACCGCTCCTGGTCCGCCACCGCGATCACCCCCGCGGTCCGGCCGGTCTTCATCAGCTCTGACCGCAGCTCCCCGTTGCCCGCCACCGAGATGTAGCCCGGGAACAGCACCACCACTGATTTGCGCGGCTTGCCGTTGTCCCGCCGCACCGTGCGCTTGGTCATCATCGGCAGATAATACGCCATCCCCAGCCGAACCAGGTCATGGGCCAGGGCCTTTTCCTGCCGCGGTTTCACCCGCGCCACGCACCAATGGCCCAGGTCATCCAGGAGGGGACGGTCCAGAGGCCAGCGGCCAGGCGGGTTATCGGACAGTCTGAGCATGGTTTAGGCCCATTCCTCTTTCAACTGGTTCGCGGCGCTTAGGCAAGATGTGACGGCCCATATCTTCCCGGACCCATGAAATTCAAGGCCACGGCCTCGGATCAGTTTCCTCGCTTTTGGCCTGCCCCGAATATTATATAATAGCATTTTAAGCATATTGTCAAATTCCCGCCCGGGACGGCGTGGGCCGTCAGCCGTTGGGGGGGCGCCGCCGGGGGGCCAGGCCCGGATCCGGGCGGCGATTGGAGCTATCTCCCGGAATGGCCGGCATATTCCATCTCAATCTTGACCTTTTTGATGGCGTGAATCGCGTTCTCATTGTCCGGGTCCAAATCCAAGATTTTTTCGTAGTCGGCTATCGCCCCACCGAAGTCATGGCGCTTGGCCCGGAGCTTGGCGCGCAATTCATAAATTCTCTTCTTGGTATTGGCGTCGGGCTTGCCGGTGTCCAGCGCCTGGGTGAATAAATCAATGGCCTCATCGTCGTGTCCGATTTTCATGGCCAGGCCCGCCGCCGCGCTTGCCAGCTCCCAGCGTCCGGGATGATAGGTAAAAGCCTTTTTATACACGGCGATGGCCCCCTCGTCATCACGCTCCTTCATGAAGACCTTGACCAGCCTGGAGTTCAGGGCGAGGTCTCCGGGCGCCGCGGCCAGGGCGTTGCTCAGAGTTTCCCGGGCCTTGGCGGTCTCGCCGCGGGACATGTAAACGTCGGACATGAGGCCGGCCACCACGAGCCGGGCGGCCTTTTGCCCTTCAAGCCTCGTGAGCAGGCCCTGGGCCTCTTCCATGCGGCGGACCCTGACCAGATATTTTGCGTATTCGATGGCGGCCGGGCCGCCCACGTCAATCTCGCGGCCGAGGCGGGCAAAATCCCGGTCGGTCTTGAGCATGGCCGGACCGATCTTCACGACCGCATACGGGTATGATCTGATCAGCTCGAGAAATAGGCCCCAGGCCGCCTCGTTCTGCCCGTGCCGGAGCTTCCAGTCGAGCAGCCCGGCCAGGAACCGCGGATTGGAGGGATCTATCTCCAGGGCCCGGCGGAAATACGGCTCGGGGGAGTCAAGCCCGGAAACCTTGGCCCGTTCAAATTCATCGAGCACGTCCGCCATTTCGAACCAGCCGTAGGGGTAGTGCGGATCGAGCGCCAATACCCGCTGATAGGCTTCATAGGACTGGTAGAGGGGCCGCAGGTTGCCGGAGCCCGGGTCATAAAGTTTGTAACTCGTCTTTCCCACCGCGCGCTGGTAGGAGTACCGGTCGGGCAGGATTGCGGCCGCCATCTCATATTGCTCCAGCGCGCCGGCATAATCGGGCCGCCCCTTCTTATCCTCGCCTTTCTGGAAATGATACTCGGCCCGGAAAATCTCCACGTCGCTCCACGCCAGGCCAAGGGCCAGGGCCAGCACCAGGGACTCGAAGACGATTTTTTTCATGAGGGTTCCCTGGCCCTTCCCGCGATGATGCCGCAGAGCATGAAAAAGACCATGGCATTGGAGGTCAGCATCAGCCCGAAATCCACGGATTCATGCACCAGCATGGCAAAAAGACCGGCCAGGATCCCCGGCATCACCCTGGTCTCGAAATCCTCCGCATCGGCCCGGATCACCTTGAATCCCTGCCCAAAGGTCATGGCCACGAAGAGCAGGAAAAAGGCGAGTCCGGGCACCCCGCTGGTGGCGGCGATCTGGAGGAAATCATTGTGGGCGAAGACGAGGCCGACGAAGATGTTATCGCGGCGGTAGGACGGATACGCGTCCTTGAAGGCGCCCCAGCCCACGCCGAACAGCGGATGGTCCCTGACCATTTCCAGGCTGCTCTTCCACAGCGAGATCCGTTCGTTTCCCGAGATCTCGTTCTCCTGGTACAGCGCCTCGATATCCCCGATCCTTTTGGCCAGCAGGTCGCGGTTGGCCTTGACCAGGAAGGCGCCGGCCAAGATGAGTATGACGCCGGCCAGGAGCGCGATCCGTTTCCAGTCCTTCAATAAGCGCCACCGGAAAATGGCGGCGAAAAAAATGATCCCGGCCAAGGAGCTGGCCCACCCGCCCCGGGACATGCTCAAGACCAGGGCGATGATCATGAGCCCGCCGGGGATGGCGAACAGCGCCCGCTTGGCTATGAGGTCAAAGCCGGCCACGTCCGGGTCCAGGTCCACGGTGTTGAGCACGCCGAAGGAAAGGAAAATCCCGGCCTCCATCAGCCCGGCGAAGTGGTTGTAGTTGACGAAGGTTCCATGGACGCGCCCCGGGGTCGCCGGCACGGCCGTTTGGAGCGCCGCGGGCAAAAAGCCCGGGGAAAAAACCTCGAGCAGCCCACCGGCTGCCTCCATCAGAATGACCGCGCCCAGCCCCAAGACCAGATATTTTTTTTGCGGGGGAGCGGCATAGGCCGCCAGGAAATAGGCCGCCACCGGTATCGTCATGCGCAGGGCCTCGCCCAGGCTCTGCTCCCGGTTGAAGGAAAAAACCGCGGAGAGGGTTATCCAGGCGAGGTAGGCGAAGAGGAACAGGTCCATGGGGGCGTTGAAACGGGGCGGCCGGTCCTGGTGGATGGACCGGACGATGAAAGCGGCGAGCAGGCCGAGCAGCATGATGGAAATCGGCGGCCAGTGCAGGCGGCTGTGGCCGCCATGCAGCAGGGCCGCGGCTCCGGCGCCTGCGATGAGGCCGGCCTGGACCAGGATGGGAAATGGCTGCTTCATAAGATGGACGCCGCGCCGTCCCCGGGCGCGTCACGGCTTGGCCGGAAGGCTGCCCTTGCGCGAGCGGGAGGATTTCTTGCCGCTTCCCGGTTCGTTCAGATAATCGTTGTAATAGCTCGAACGGTAGTAACGGTAATAGTAATAAGAATACCCATAATAATAATAACGGTCGCGGTGCAGGTCCACGGCGTTGAGGACGACCCCCAGGATGTTGGGCTGGACCGCCTGGATCTGCTTGACCACGCGGCTGAACATGCCCTTGGGTATCTCGCCGACCCGGCAGACCCATAACACGCCGTCAATGAGGGGGGAGAGCACGCTGACGTCGGAGAGGGGCCACGATGGCGGGCAATCAATGATGATCCGCTCATAGCGTTCCTTGAGGAGCTGGAGCAGGATTTTCATCTGTTCCGATCCCAGGATTTCATTGGGATTTTTCGGGTTGGTCCCGGCGGTGATGAGGTGGAGGTTTTCCACTTCGGTCTCGCGGGTATAGCGCTTGAGGACCACGTCAATGAAATAGCGGGAGGCGCGCAGCCGGGGATATTGCCCGATGAATCCGAGCGCCTGGGCCCCGGAGCTGTCCGGGTTTTCCACTTCGGAGATGGCGGACTCATCGAGGCTGAAGCCCGGGTTCTGCGGGGAGGGGAATGAGCCTTCCCGGGCGAATTTATTTTTCCACTCCGTGATATTGGAGCCGACGGGGCGGCCTTCCCGGTAGGAGATGTTGAGGGTGGAGGGCAGGGAATCCCATTGAATTTTCATGGTGCCGGACCACTGCTTGAGGCGGATGATGTGCCGCAGGTCGCCGAAACTCAAGGCCTTCATGTCCAGCTCGGACCAGCGGGGATTCAGGGCATCCACGATCATGTCGAAAACGCCGGTGTGCTTGTCTTTCCCGAAGGCCTTGTGCATGTAGGGACGGTGCAGGTCGGCGTCCACGATGACGGTCTTCTTTCCGTCCATGGCCATGCTGGCCGCGAGGTTGGCCGCGATCAGGCTTTTGCCCTCGCGGGGCGCGCTGGAGGTGATGAGGATGGCCACGGAAGTCTCCTGCGGCAGCTTGATGTTGAGGTGCGTGCGCAGCGCGGCGATGCTCTCGGAAAACAGCGATTTGGGATGATGGGTCAGATACAGGCTCGTGGTTTTGCGATCCTTTTCCTCGCCCTTGCCGATATAGAGAGGCACGGTGGAGAGGACGGGCAATTGCGCGGCCTTCTCCACGTCTTCGGGGTTTCTGATGCTCTGGTCTAAAAATTCTCTTCCATAAACGATGGTCACTCCCAGGACGATGCCCAGAAACAGCCCCATCAGCAGGTTCAGGGTCTTGCGCGGCTTGACGGGGCTCTGGGGAAGGATCGCCCGCTCGTGCACGTAAATAAGATTGTTCGTCATGTTGTTGCTGGCGACGCTTACCTCCTTGACCGCCTGGAGCAGGGTCTTGTAAAGATCGCGGGCCGAATTGGCGTCCCGGTCCAGCACCACGTAATCAATGTCCTTTTCCGTGCCGGTCACCGCGTTGGCCTCGACCTCGGCCAACGCCTCCTGCAGGGCCTTTCCCCTTGACTCGTAAACGTTCAATTCATACTCGAGACGGGTCTTGGTCTTCACCAGCTCCTGTCCGAACTTGCTCCGGAGAATCTCGATCTCCTGGGCCGCGCTGATCACCTGCGGATGCTTGACGCCGTATTTGATCAGAAGCTCATCATACTTGATCTCGGCGAGCGTCAGCATCTCGCTCAGGCCGGAAAGCACCGGGTCTCCCGGCTCGATGGCGGTATATTTGGTGTAATCCTTGCGCACCAGCAAGCTCCCGATCTGCTTGATCTTGGCCTCGCGCTCCCTCATCCCTTCCTGAATGTTGGTCAGGTTCTGTTGTAACTGGCCGCGCCGGTTAGAGATCAGCTCCCGGTCCGAAATCGACTCGAAGATATTGTGGTCAACCCGGTACTTGAACAGCTTGTCCTCGGCCTCGCGGACCTTGATCCGCGAGTCCTCCAACTGCTGGTCCAGGAAGCCCAGCGTGTTCTCCAGTATAATCCGGTCCTCGTTCTGGCCGAACTCGACCACCTGTTCAGCCAGAAGATTCACCACGTCACGAGCCAGGGGCCGGTTCGGACTCTGGTACGAGATGGTGACGATGTTGGTCATCTTCGGGTTGCCCACGTCAATATTAGCCTTAGTCATGTCCCCGAGCCTGCGGATAAAAATCGCCTTGGCGTCGGGATCCATCCGGTCATAACCCTTTTCCCTGAGCTGCTGCTTGAAGTACCCCCTCTCGATCAGTTTCTTGGCCAGGTCTTCCACGAACGTCTCCGAGGTCACCATTTTTACTTTGGTATTGAAATCAATGGTCGTGTTGCGCATGTTGGGTACGTCGGATACCTGCTCCCGGATCACGCTCGAACTCAGGTTGCGGCGGATGATGACGCTGGACTGGGCGGAGTAGATCGGAGTCGCGTAAAGGTTGTAAAAGAAGGCCGTCAGCACGCATACGGCGACGATCAGGCCGAAGATCCAGCGGTTCTTCAGCATCGGCTCCAAGAGGTCCAGCGGATTGATCGCCACGGGCTCGGTCTGTTCAACGGTCAGTTTCGGAGGATCATAAGGCATTCAGGCTTTCCTCTTCAAATATCTTGGCACATTTCACCGCGTCTTACAAAAAAATAAAACTTTTTCCATCATCATCCCCGCGGTGATGATCCAGAAAAAGTTCTTGCTTGAAATGAAAACCTCACCTTACCCCGCCCTGGAAATCTTCCCTTTGCTATTGGGCCCGTCCCCCCGAGGCTTATTCAGGCGGACGCCGATTCCCGGCCGGGACCTCAAGATTCTCCCTTTTCTTGTTCGGCTTAATGCTTAGCCGTGGTGAGTATTCACCTCCCTCCGCGTATCAATATTAAGGACAAAGGGAAAACGATCCCCACGATCAGATGGGGCTGCGCGGGGCCTCGATGATCGCCTCCATGATTTCTTCAGGCGCGATGCTGATGGCCGCGGGCGGTATGATCTTGATCGTATGGTTGCACAGCACCGACAGCAATTCCTCCCGGTACATCCGGCCTTCCTCCGCGTAAATCCATTCGGACTCGACCAGGGCGTTGAGCTGGTCGGTCTCATTGGCGAGTCCGCTGTACTTGGACGCGAAGTCAGGGTCGGTGAGAAGGGCGAGCTGATACATGACGGAGGCGAAATAGCGCCGGGTCACCAGGCGGTCCGGCTCGGTGTCGGAGAGGATGGGAGGATAGCCATTGTCAACCAGAAGCTTGACCTCTTCCTGGTAGAATTGCTCGGGACTCATACCCTCCGCTGAAGGCGGGGCCAGGCCCGCGAGCACTACCATGTAATGGACCAGCTCGGCCTGGTTGACCTGCTGCAGGCTGAGCACCGGCTTCATGTCAACCTGCGCGCACAGGTCCGAATCCTGGGCCGAAACCGCGTACATCAGGCCCGAGGCCAGAAGTGCCAGGGCCAATAAACCGACGGTCTTAGCAACGCCGCGCCTCTTCATCAATCCCCTCCTTGGTCTACGCCCATTCCAATACACTATCTCCCAAAAGGAAAGGCCCTTTTAGGACAAGCCCTAACATATCATATTTCCGCACTTTGTCAAGGACTTTTTGATAAGTAAAATTATCAGGCTATTCAAGAGGTTACGTCTTGCCGGGCCGGGCCGGGCCGCCTGCGGGGTAATCAGAGCCGCACTCGCACCGTTATCAAGCTGGTCCGTGCCGGCACCACGGCCTCCCCTCGATCAACAGAAAGCGGCTGCAAATCCCGCTCTCTGGCATCGCAAAGCGCGGCCTTGAGAATGGGTCCTTTGCCCCAGCGCAGCCTGATGTCATCCGCGCTCTTGCCAAAGCGGAAGAGCCGGACGATCAGCCCCTGGCCTCGCGAGGCGCGCTTGACCGCGCCGATGATTACCTCCGGATCGCTGATCGTAAAGCCGTTGCCCGCCTCCTGGGCCGCGGCTCCGTTCCCGGCAAAGTCCGCGCGCATACGCCGGGCCGCGGCCAAAAGCCGGTTTTCGCGCCAGTCGCCGGACCCCGTGAACCAGAGCGCGTAATCGAGCGTATGGGAAGATGTGTCGTCGCCCCGCGCCGGGCAGGAGGGCACGGGAAGAACGCCAAACGCCCGCTCCCTCGGAGCGTTGCGCAACCCGACCCACTCCACGACGCCTCTCCCATTGGCCGACACGCTGGCGGGACCTCCCAGGAAGACGGCCAGCCCCTGGCCGCTCGCAACGTCGCGCAGGTGCGCGAAGCTGGCGGCAGCCCAGAAAGTGGGATCGTAAATTTTAATAAGCGGCCTCTGTACCACCCCGCCCGGAACGTCCATGCAAAGGCCAGCCGGAGAGAGCGCGGTGCGGAAGCGGCAGCAGATCGTGCGCCGCCGGGGAGCGCCGCCTTCCAGGCTCATCCTCACCACCGGCGAATCTCCGGTGAACCAGAGGCGGCGGACGAATCTCGCGCCTTCCAGGATGGATTCGGCCTCGACCCGCAGCGCATGGTGCTCCTCGACCGCGCTCAAGCTCGCGCGCGAGGCGCCGGCCCGGGCCTTTTCCCGGAACACGCCGCCGTTGAACTCGTGGCCCATGCGCCAGAGCCCGCCGGAATCCTTGTAGCTCACCAGCTCATTGCCCAGGCCCGCGAGTTTTGCCGCGCCGGACTCCGGATCCAGCCAGCGGGTGATGCCTCCGCCCGCGGCCTCGTCAAGCTCGATCACGTACCAGCTCGTTTCCACCGTGAGCCGGCCGCGGGAAAGGCCCCATTGCGGGAGCGCTCCCGAGAGGGCGGCCGCTCCCGCGCCGGCGACCGCGCCGGCCTTTTGCAGCAACTTGTCCGCCCGCGCCTGTGCCCGTTCCAGCATGGGAAGCTGCTCTTTCAACCAGACCCGCTCCGGCGCGGTCCCGGTGATGAAGTCGTGGTGGTTGGAGACCGCGGCCGTCTCCCAGGCCGCGCTGAGCTCGCGGGCGATCTCGGGGTCTTGGTCATATTCCGGCGACGGCGCGAGCGCGGACTCGGCGCGGATAAGGTCGCGGGCTAGCCGGGAGCAGCGCATTTTCATCTCCGGACGGGAGGAGTAGAAGCCCATCCAGTAAGGGTTGGGGTCGAGCGCGAGCTCGGGGAGCTTTTCCCGGTGACACGACACCAGCTCCAGGTAATCGTCCAGCCCGGCGTTTTGCGCCCACACCCCGGTCTCGCGGAAGCGGCGGTTGTTGTATCCGTCCAGGAGCTCGATGAGTCCGCGGATGGGCTCGACAAAGTCGCAGCCGATCGGACAGAAGAGGTAAGGCGTGCGCGCCAGCGGCGCGAGCCTCTTCACGTAGCCGTCAATCTTTTTCGCCACCGCGCGGCCGGAGCGCGCCGGCACGCCGGCCTCGATCCCCATCCACCGCCCCAGGCCGAACAGCGCGAGGCTGTCGCCCTGGAAATAGGTGAACGGGTTCCAGTGGCAAAGCACCGTGGAGCCGTCCGGGCCGCGCCAGATAAAGTCCGCGGTCTTGAGCTGCTTTTGCAACAGCTCCGCCGACGACCCCGGCCGCGGGTAATAGGAGGGGAGGCGGTAGTCGGCGCCCGGGAAATAGCAGCCGTCAATGCGCGCGATGGCCGCCATGTCATAGCCCAGCGCGTGAAGCATGGAGGGCAGGGCAGGGGAGTGGCCGAAATCGTCCGGCAGGTACGCGAGCCGCGGCTCCGGGGTCATCCCGTTTTGGCGCAGCCATTCCTGGCCGATCAGGTAATCGCGGAGGATGGCCTCGGTCTCGGGCAGAGTGGTGTCGGGAGTGGTGATCCCGCTCCCGGTCAGCCGCATCCGGCCCTGGTTTACCAGCTCCCGGATCAAGTCTTGCCGCTCCGGGTTCCGGTCCCAGTACATTTTCAGGAAGAACACGCACTCGATGGAATAGACCCGGCGCGGCTCCTCGAGCAGCTCCGCGACGGCCTTATCCAGGATTTTGCGGATGCGCCGGCGGTAATACTCCTCCGCCGTGAACAGCCAGTCCGGGTCCCAGTGGCTCGACTCTCCGAAGATGATCACCCGCTCCGCGCCGGCGGGTACGCCCAGCCGCGCGCGGACCGCCCTCTCATCCGCCATCCTCGCGGCCCTCCCCCCCGATTTTTATCTGATAGGCGATCCTGCGGTCGAACCGGTACAGCGCCAAGAGGTATCTCAGGAAATCGGCGTCCCCGAGCCTCCGTTCATGCCGCGGCTCGCCGGTGATGCCCTCGTAATCGCGGCCCGGATGCTTAGGCGTCGCCGGCGCCTGCTTGGGGTGCACGATCCTTCTCTTCATCGCGGCAAAGACATAGCGGGCCCACTCGCCCCATGACTTCTTCACGAACAGCCGCCGCTCATAGAAGCTGTAAAAGGTCCAGGGCTTCAATGCCAGGCGCGACAAGGAGGCAACGAGCGGCGCCGCGGTGTCCCTGAGGCCCGGCGCCCGCTCCTCCATGGCGGCGAGAGCGTAATGGAGAGGCTCATGGCGCGTGAGCTCGTAGGCCAGCCCCGCGGCCACCGCCAGGTGCTCCAGCATCCGCTCCGCCCGCGCGCCCTCCACGATCCGGTCCCAGTCGAACTTGAGCCCGTGCGCCGCGAGCACGTGGCTGAGGTCCGAGATGCCGGTCATGAAATAAGAGGAATCAAAATAATGGTGCGCCGTGAAATGCAGGGCCGCCTGGATGAACCGGTCCTCCGGCGAAGGCACGAGCACCCGCCGGCCCCGGTACTCGAGCTCATAAGCATTGGCCATGAGCCGCTGCTCCGCGAGCCCGGCCGCCGCCCCGTTATGCGGCTTCAGGCCCCAGTGGACCTCGAGCTCATTGCTGAACTCGTCAATCCACGACGTGACCTCCCAGTCCTCCATTACTTGGCTCGGCTGCTCCGTGAACCCGCCGGCCTCCTTAAACGCCGCGCGCACCATGTCCCGGCTTGAGCCATGGGCCAGCACGTCCACGTCCGAGAACATGCGCCGCCCCGCGTCCGGGTAATCCCGCGCCATCACCAGGCTCGCTCCCTTGAAGTAGAGCATCCGGCAGCCCCGCTCGCGCAAAATGGAGGTGACCTTCCGCGCCTGGTGCAGCCGGAGCGCGCTCACCGACGCGTTCATCACGTAGAGCTTCTCGAAGCGCGCCGCCACCGGCGCCGGGACCGCAGAGAGCAGGCCGCTGTCGCGAAGGCAGGCGTACACCGTGGGCGTAACGTGCTTGGCGCCCGAGAGCAGCAGCGCCCGCTCCCAGTCCGTGACCTTCGCCGCGGCGTCCGCCAGCATCGGCCTCCGCGCCTGGTCGAGCGGCGCCAGGCACAGGCCGATGAACCGCAAAGCGTTTGCCGCGTCCTCTCCCATCCGCTCAATTATGTAGCATGTGGCCGGGCCGGGCAACCGAGCGCGCCATCCACGCGTCCCGCCGCATCTTTGACGGGCGTTCACGGCGGCCTTACAATAACGAGAGCTGGTTGCTTCATGACCCTTTCAAGAAGAAGAAACAAGGATATTAAGGATAATCAGGATAAAAGCAATCTCTGGATTCATCCTTGAAATCCTTGACATCCTTGTTTCTAATCTTCTGATCCGGGATGATGGTGCTGGTTATGAAACCAGTTGTACGTTAAATGGCTCCCTCTTCCAAGAAGCGCGTGGCCTGGCTCTCGGTCGCCAGCAACACCCTGCTCACCGCGGGCAAGCTCGCGGCCGGCCTGCTCACCGGCTCGGTCAGCATCCTCTCGGAGGCGGCCCATTCCGCCATCGACCTCATCGCCTCCGGCATCGCCGCCTATTCCGTGCACGCGGCCGACCGCCCGCCCGACAGCGACCACCAGTACGGCCATGAAAAGATCGAGAACGTCTCCGGCGTGATCGAGGGACTGCTCATCTTCGGCGCGGCGGGCTGGATCATCAGCGAGGCGGTGGACAAGTTCCGGCACGGGGTGGAGCTCAAACACCTGGGCCCGGGACTCGCGGTGATGGCCATGTCCGCGGTCGTGAACCTCGTAGTCGCCACCCTGCTGCGGCGCACCGGCCGCCGCGAGCGCTCGGTGGCCCTGGAAGCCGACGCCGCCCACCTTTACACCGATGTTTACACCTCGGCCGGAGTGTTCGCCGGACTCGCCACGATCAGCCTGGGCCGGCGCTTCTTCGACGCGGACCTGGCCTGGCTCGACCCGGTGATCGCCATCGGCGTGGCCCTGCTCATCATCCATGCCGCCTACCGCATCACCAGAAAGAGCTTCCTTCCCCTCATGGACGTGGCCGCATCAGCCGAAGAGCTGAGCGCCATTCAGAAGGCCATGGATGAGTTCGCGGGCCAGGGCGTGGACTTCCATAAGCTGCGCACCCGCCGCGCCGGCGGCAGCCTGTACGTGGACCTGCACATGGGGTTCCGGCCCGGCGTGAGCCTCGAACAAGGACACGGCATCAGCCACGCGCTCAAAGCCAGGATCGAGGAGAAGCTGCCCGGCGCGCACGTGCTGGTCCACGTCGAGCCGTCCAAGCGCACCGCCGTGCTGCCGCCGGACGACGGGCGCCTGCGCTGCATCAACGAGGAGCTGCTCCGCGACGAGCGGGTGTGCGAGGTGAAGGACCTGACGGCATGGCTCTACGGCGGCGAGATCCGGCTGGAGGCCGAGCTGTGCCTGGTCCCCGAAGTCACCCTGGCCGAGAGCAGCGTCCTGGTGAACGACCTGAAGGCGCGGCTCACCGCCTGCGTGCCCGAGGTCAAGGAGACGGTGCTGAAAATCCGCCCCGGCGGCGGCTGGCAGAGCGCCATCCACGACGATGACAAGGCGCTGATCAAGAAGCTGGTGGGCGAGCACGAGAGCGCGTTCGCCGGCATTCACGAGCTCAAGGTCAGCTCGTCGGGCGGCCGCCACCACGTGCACATCCGCCTGGGCGTGCCCCGCCTCTTGCCGGTGGACGACGCCTACGCCATCGGCCGCCACATCGAGGACGACATCCAGGAGCTTTTCCCGGAGGGAGCAGAGATTGACGTGCATATCGAGCCGTGCGATAAGAACTGCAAGGCCTGCAGCGCCGCGTGTCCGGAAAAAATAGGTTCTTCCCGCTCGCGAGCGGATCATGATAAAAGTGAGAGGAGCTGAAGTCGGGTAGAGCGAGGGGCAAAGGACGGAGGGCGTGAATTAAAGCGGCGCCAGGGGCGATGGTCTTCTTCGCTCTACGCTCTACGCGATCCGCGCTACGCTTCGGCGGATTCAAGACGGCAAGGAGACGAGAGTGGATTATTTCCAGGACAAGGTGGCGCTGATTACCGGCGGGGGACGGGGCATCGGCCTGGCCACGGCGGAGCTCCTGGCGTCGCGGGGAGCGAAGGTTGTCATCTCCGACGTCAATGATGACGATCTCTCCGTGGCCGCGGCCGGGCTCACGGCGCAGGGGGCCACGGTCATGGCCGCGCGCTCCGACGTGAGCGTGGATGACGACTGCCGCTCCGTGGTCTCGGCCGCGCTCGAGCGCTTCGGCCGGATTGACGTCCTCGTCAATAACGCGGGCGTGAGCATCGTGGCCGAGTTCGCGCAGACCCGGCCCGAGGTCGCCAGGAAGCTCATGGACGTGAACCTGATGGGGACGATCTACATGACCATGGCCGCGCTGGACGCCCTCAAGAAATCGCGCGGCCATATCGTGTTCCTCGGGAGCGTAAGCGGCATCCGCGCCATTCCCGAGGGCGGCATGTACAGCGCCAGCAAAGCCGCCCTGCGCTCCCTGGCCGAGTCCCTGCGCCTGGAGCTGCGGCCCTTCGGCGTGCACGTGGGCGTGATCATGCCCGGCTTCACCACCACGGACCCGCGCAAAACCGTGATGACGGGCGACGGCTCGGCCCGGCCCATCAACCGGCCGCCCCACGACACTCCGCAAGGCGTGGCCCGCGCCATCGCCCGCATGATCGAAAAACGCCGGCGCGAGCGCGTGCTCACGCCCCTCGGCAAACTCACTTCGGTCATGGAGCGGCTGAGCCCGTCTTTACTCGACCTCCTCCTCAGCGGCCGCAAGCTCCAGAATTGAGCGGACCCATGAAAGACCTCACCTCCGGCGGCCATCAGCAGGCCGGACCCGCGTCCGGAAAAAACGCGCCCACCTTCATCATGGCCGTGCTCTGTCTCCTCTACATCTCCGATTACGCGGACCGCTACATCGTGTCCTCCATGTTCGAGTTCATCAAGCGCGACTGGGAGATCACCGACGCCCAGGCCGGCATGTTGATGAGCGTCGTCCTTATCTTCATCTCCGTCTTCACCATTCCCGCTTCCGTTATCATTGACCGCTGGAGCCGCCGCAAGATGGTCTCCATCATGGTCATGCTCTGGAGCCTGGCCACGCTCGCCTGCGCCTTTACCGTTAACTACACCCAGCTCCTGGTCGCCCGCGCCTTCATCGGCATCGGCGAGTCCGGCTACGCCCCCGCCGGCTCCGCCATGCTGGCGGCGGCTTATGGCGAAGAAAAGCGGGCGCGGGCCTTGGGGCTATGGAACGCCGCCATTCCGCTGGGCGCGGGACTCGGGCTGTTTCTGGGAGGGATCATCGCGAGCAAATGGGGATGGCACCATGCCTTCGGGCTCGTGTCCGTTCCCGGAATGGCGCTGGCCGTGGCCGCCTGGTTCCTGCCCGATTACAAGACCGTGCCGGCCGGAAAGGATGCGGCGCAAAAATCGGCCCCGGACCTCAGGGCCTTTGCCAAGAGGGCGGTCGGAATCATGCGCATCCCCTCCCTCATGCTCACCGACCTCGGATTCGCCATGAACGTGGCCGTGACCACCGCGCTCATGACCTGGCTGCCTTCATACTTCGAGCGCATCGGCGCGGCCGAGCCGGGCAAGGGCGGGACCTATACCGTCTCCGTGTTCGCCATGGTGCTGGTGGGAGCGCCGCTCGGCGGCTTCATCTCCGACCGCTGGCGCAAGACGCGCAAGGACGCCAGGCTGCTCCTGCCCGCCATCACCTCCGCGGCCTCGGCCGTCTTGCTCCTGCTGGTCTTCCTGAACGGCGGGTCCAAGGCGCAACTGCCCCTGCTCGTCATCTTCGGCATCCTGGCCTCCTGCTACATCGCGCCGGCGGCGGCGGTGACCCAGGACGTGGTCCATCCCGGAGTGCGCGCCTTCAGCTACGGCATGTGCGTGATCATCCAGCACCTCTGCGGCGACAACTGGTCGCCCTGGCTGGTGGGGGCGTTATCCGACCGCATGAAGGGAGGGCTCGGGAGCGCGCTCCTGGTCCTGCCCATCTTCGCCCTCCTGGCCTCCGCTTTCTTTTATGCCGGGGCAAAATTCTATGAGCGCGACCTCGCTAAAGTGGAGACGGTCGAGCTGGAGGCCGAGTGAGAAGCAAGGATTTTTGACGGGATTAACAGGATTAACGGGATTTTCCGGAGCGAGTAGATGCTTATTTTCTTTCATCATGTTCATCCTGTTAATCCTGTCAAAAATTATTTTCTAAACAGGAGTGTCCCGCCCACTGAATTCAGCCGCCCGCCAGCGGCGGGAACATGGAGAGCGCGTCGCCCTCGCGCAGGATGGTATTCCCGTCGGCGTGGACCGAGTTGATGAAGATGATGAGCCTGATTTCGGCGGGAATCCGGAGCAGACCGATCACCGTCTTGACGCTCGCGCCTTCCTCGATTTCCAGCTCCGCCTCGTAACCGTCCGAGCCGGGAGGCAGGAAATCGCGCAGGGTGGCGAAGAGCCTTGCCGTTATTTTCATGGCTGAATACTTCCCTGACGTGAGCGGAAATTAATTGCCGTTTTCAGCCCCGGAAGGGGCGGGCGAGAATAGCCCCGCATTCATCGCTGGGTGGGCCGGCCGCCCCCCGACACCTTTAGTCCCGGAGGGACGTCCGGCGCCTCGTCCGTCCCTGCCGGGACTTGGAGGTTTACGATCCCGGGTTCCCGGGAATAAATTCCTGGGCTAATATCGAATTGTCCCTCCGGGACTGAAAACATCAAGAGCTCATAACATTAATGCACAAAGATAAAATATTTTCTTCTCTTCTTCTTTGCGCCTTTGCGTCTTTGCGTCTTTGCGTGTAAAAGGATCCTCCCTATTTTCTCCCCCCTCTATATCTCATGTGTCCGGTCAAGCTCCTCGTCCGGCACGTCGAACACGGAGTTGTGCGGCGCGAGCGGCACCTCGGTCAGGAAATCGGGGAGCCGGTCGTCCTCCTTGGTGAAGCCGGCGGCGGTGTTGAACGCGCGCTCGATGCGGATGATCTCGCGGGCCTGGGCGATCACGTCGTCGAGCGACACTGTTTTTCCGGTGAGCGCGCTCTGCATCCTGGGGATGACGCTCATGGCCTCGGGCCCGCTCATGACGGCGAAGGAGGCGAAGGTGCAGATGCCGTGCGCGTCGAACATGGCGGCCTCGAGCTGGGTCTTGCGGCTGAGCTCGACCTGTCCCTCCTTCTGCAATGGCGGCACGTACCCGCCCATGCGCATGACGTTGGCGGCCACCGCGTAGCCGGCGGTGTGGTCCGCGCCCATCGGCGAGGTCGCATAGGTGACGCCGATGCCCTTGATCGAGCGCGGGTCGTATGCCGACAGGGCCTGGCGCTTGACCACCGGCACCTGCTCGACCCCGAACACCTCGCCGGCGGTGGCGGCGCCGCTCCCGATGATGCGGCCGAGCGGAGTGCCCTTGCCGATCTCCCGCACCAGCTCGATGGCGCCCGCGGCGTCGCCGAACTTTTTCAGGCCCGCGGCCATGGCCACGGCCACGGCGCAGCCGACCTCCATGGTGTCCACCCCGAAGTCGTCGCAGAGCCTGTCAATCCGGGCGATGGAGTCGAGGTCGTCAACGCCGCAGTTGGCGCCGTTGGCCCAGACCGTCTCGTATTCGAGGCCGGAGGTAACGTAGTTGCCGTCCTGGTCATTGAAGATGTTGGAGCAGTGGATGACGCAGCCGGTGCAGGCCGCGTGGCCGGCCGCGCCGCCGCGCTTGGTGAGGGCGTCGCGGAGCGCCTCGCCGCCGATCCTGGCCGCGCCCTCGAACTGGCCGGCGCTGAAGTTGCGCGTCGGCAGCGCGCCCGCCGCGTTGATGATGTTCATGTTGACGTTGGTCCCGAACAGACTGAGGCCCCCGCCGCTCTTGGTCACCGGGTGCTTGGAAAGCAGGTCGCGGAACGCCGCCGCGGCTTCCTTGAACGCCTCCGGGTCCGCGTACGCCACGCCCTCCGCGTCCTTGTCGTCAACCACGATGGCCTTCAGGCCCTTCGAGCCCATCACCGCGCCCAGGCCGCCCCGCGCCGCGTGACGCGACGGATACCCCTTCGTGTCCGTCACCGCCACCGTCGCCGCCGAGAGCAGCATCTCGCCGGCCGGGCCGATGGACACGACAGTGGCCTTGTCGCCGTACTTCGCCTTCAGCTTCTCCGCGAGCGCGTAATTGCCCAGGCCGCGGTACTCGTCCGCCGGCACGAGCTCGGCCCCGTCCTTGTTCACGACCAGGCAATACAGCTTCCCGCGCTCGGCCTTGCCCTCAACTACGATGGCCTTGATTCCCAGGCGCGCGAGCCGGGCCGACGCGGTCCCGCCCACGTTCGACTCCTTGATCCCGCCCGTGAGCGGGCTCTTCGCGCCCACCGACATCCGCCCCGCGTTCGGACACGAGCTCCCCGACAACAACCCCGGCGCCAGCACCAGCTTATTCTTGGCACCCAGCGCATGACACGTCGCCGGAACCTCGATCCCCACCAGCCGCGACGTCAGCCCGCGCCCGCCCAAGCCGGCATACTCGCCCGCGTCCTCGAACCCGGCCCTGGCCTCGCCCATCTTCACTCTCAGCAATTTGCCCATGGTTAAGCCCCCTTTATCATAGCTGCATCAACACGCAAAACATGATGGAGTGGATTCAGCATATTAAACCGGGCTGGACTTTACAAGAGGGACCGGGACCAGCCGGCCGGCCGTCAAGCGGAAGTCAATAGCAATACGGTACCAGCGGGGCGAGATAGGTCACCATCATGCACGGCGTGCTTGGCGAGCCGCCGCTCTGGCGAAAATCTCATCAATGCTCTGGCCTTCGTAGAGAGACCTGGAAATTTCCACGTAGTCGGTGGGATCGCGATGCAGCAAAGCAAGAAACCTCAGCGCGTCGGTCGGGCCCAGGATCTTGTTCAGCGCGTCTATCCCGCGGAACTTGATCTCCGCGTCATCCATTTTTTTACGTTTCATTTATTCGGGCCCCCTTACATAATCCACGGGGTTCATGACCCTTAGCTCAAGTCTCAGTCTTCTGGAGCGCTTTATCAGCTCCTGATCGCAGGTAAGAAAGAAGTTGCATCCGGCGTAATGGGCGCAGGCCAGATGAACCGCGTCTTTTGGCGATAAGCCCGCCTTTTTCTGGAACGCCACGGTCTGGCGATGGATCTACTCCTCCGGGCCTATGGCCATCTTGCATAAGGAAGCGAGACGGGCCACCTCGATCTTTCGCTCTGAAAAGGGGCAAAGCATGTTTTCGTCTTCATGCATGAAAGACCAGATCAGCTTGAATTCCTTCCTCTGCGCCCGGCCGAAGATTTCCTCGCAGGCCAGCGACTCCATTTGAATCCTGACCTGGCTCGGATCATCAAAGAACCGTTGGAAACAGTTGTAATCAAGATAGATCAAGTCCATAATTCAGTTTAACCTTGATTGATGATAATTCTACCATACCTGTTTGTAAATTCAATTCAAGCGTGGCCATCCGCCATTGTTTCAATGAGCCCGGAGCGGATTGAAGGGTAAAAGTATTACGCTATAATGGTGCAGAAGAAACCCGTGCAAAAAACCGCATGGGGGATGGAGAAATGAATCCATGAATAACAAGGAAAGGTTCATGACGGCGCTGAACCGGGGCATTCCGGACCGGGTGCCGGTGTGGGAGCTGGCGTTCAACGAGTCCTCGATCATCGGGATCGCGAAGCATTTCATGGACGCGGACAAGCTGCCGGCGGTGAAGCCGGTGATGGACATGAGTGACGAGGAGCGGCTCCGGATGTTGTTCGGCCTGGTGACGCTATTGAAGGAGCTGGACAACGACGGGGTGACGGCGATGTGGCTGCCGCCGCGCACGCGGGTTGATGAGCAGCACATGCGCGACGGCCTCGGGGTGACCTATCACCTGAGCGAGGTGGGCGAGCCCATGGCGGTGGACGGGCCGATTCACGGGCCCGATGACCTCAAGGGCTTCAAGCTGAGAAGGCCGGAGCCGGGCGACTTCGTCATGCTCGACGTGCTGCGCGGCGCGTTTCCGGACAAGGCCGTGGGTTTTCACATGGCGGCTACGTTCAAGTACTCGTGGTCCTTGCGCGGGGCCATGGAGAGGCTGCTCATGGATTACATCCTGGAGCCGGCCATGGTTCACGGCCTGGCGCGCATGGTCACGGACATGTGCCTCGAGACCGTGGAGATGGCCATGCACAAGGGCGCGGACTTTTTCGTGCTCGACGGCGACCTGGCTTACAACCCGGGCCCGCTGATGAGCCCGGCGCACTACCGCGAGTTCATCATGCCGTATCACACGGAGATCATCAGCCGCGTGCACGAGCTCGGGGGCAAGGTCATCAAGCACAGCGACGGCAACCTCAACCCCCTGATCCCGTCGCTGATCGAGGCCGGCATTGACGGCGTGCACCCGATCCAGCCGCAGTGCATGGACATCGGCGAGACCAAGAAAAAATTCGGGGACCGCGTGGCCGTGCTCGGCAATATTGACTGCGCGTTCCTGCTGGTTTTCGAGGGCCCGGCTGAGGTCCGGGAGAGCGTGCGGCGGACCATCGCGGCGGCCGCGCCCGGCGGCGGCTACATCCTGAGCTCGTCAAACTCCATCCATCCCGGGGTCAAGCCCGAGAACTACATCGCCATGGTGAAGGCGGCCCGGGAGTTCGGGAAGTATTAACATAAAAAAGGCAAGCGAAGATAACCGCCAAGGCGCCAAGCTCGCCAAGAAGAAATGAATTATTTTTTATTGCATGGCCGGTTCGATCAGATATAATTTGAGTACCATGCCGGCGATCCCCGAGATTTTCCAGATACCCTTTGACGGCAAGCACATCCTCTATCGTCCCCTGCTGCGCCAGGCCTTTATCGGGAACCAGGCCATGGCCAACCTGGTGGCGGACGCGCTGGATGATAATGTGGAGCTTGCGCCGGAATTGCTTCATGGCGATGCTTACCGTTTCCTCTCCGAGTCCGGCTTTCTGGGTCCTGATCCCGAGGCTCCCCGGCCCGAGCCGGTCGAGCCGTATCAGCCAACCTGCGCCACCCTGTTCCTCACCAACCGCTGCAACCTGCGCTGCACTTATTGTTACGCCTCGTCGGGGGAGGCCCCGCTCGAAGAAATGCCGCTCGGCCTCGCCCGCGCCGCCATAGACGTGGCGGCGGAAAACGCCGAACGCCGCGGGCTCCCTAAATTCGATCTCGGCTTCCACGGCGGCGGCGAGCCGACGCTCGCCCGGGAGGTCATGCAAGGCGCCGTGGCCCACGCGCGGCAAAAAAACATTCGCGCGGAGATCAGCGGGTCCAGTAACGGCCATTATAATGAGGAGACGCTGGCCTGGGTCCAGGATAATCTTGACGCTATGAGCGTCTCGTTCGACGGCCTGCCCGAGGTGCAGGACCGGCAGCGCCGCACCGCGGGCGGCCAAGGCTCGCATGAGACGGTGATGCGGACCATCCGGGCGTTTGACCGGCGCGGCTTTTCCTACGGCCTCCGGATGACCGTGCCGCCGGAGTCGGTTTCCGCGCTGGCCGCGGGCGTCAAGTTCTGCGTGGTCAAGACCGGGTCCGTGAAGCGCACCTTGCGCGGCCACCGGGACTGGGTCAACGGCGTGGCCGTGAGCCCGGACGGCAAGACCATTGCCTCCGCCAGCCTGGACAAGACGCTGCGCTTGTGGGACGCCGAGACCGGCTCCGCCCTCAAAATGATCCGGGGGCACGAGGAGGGGGCCAACTGCGTGGCCTTCGTCCCGAACACGAACACGCTGTGCTCGGGCGGAGACGACCGCACGGCGCGCATCTGGGACCTCGAGGGCGGCACGCTCCACGCCTGCCTCTTCGACCCCGAGGCCACGCTGGTCAACACCGCGGCCACCGTGTTTCAGATCAAGGACCAGAACGGACGCCTGGTGACCTATACCTGGCCCTGCGGCGCGCCCGTGCCCGCCGGCGCCGTCTGCACCTGCAACTGCGTCCCCGGCAAGATGCCGCTGCCCAGCGGAGAAGAGCTCGCCGACTCGCTGCGACCCCTGGAACCCGGCTCGGGCGGCGGCGGAGGAGGAGGGGGCGGTTCTATCTGCACCTGCAACCTGGTGTGCACCTGCGTGCCCATCGTCTGAACGCGCGCCGGCGCGCGTGCAACACGCATTACAACAAACGCGCGGCGCCGGTCAGGCCAGGCTGACGGCCGCGGCCCGGACCAGGCAGATGGCCTTGCCGATGGCCTTCATTACCACCGACCGGGTGTAGCCGACAATCCAGCTCGGACCGAACAGCTCATCGGTGACCACCATCAGCGCGCCCAGGTTGACGCCCCGGTAGCGGGCCACCGTGAACAGCGCGGACGTCTCCATCTCCACCCCCAGCACTCCTTGTTGCCCATAACGCCGGACCTTGTCCCGGGTCTCACGGTAAAAGGCGTCGCTGGTCCAGACTTGTCCCTTCTGATACCTCACCCGCTCTGACTTCAGCGCCTGCTCCAGCGCCAAAGTAGCCTTGGGGCCGGCCAGCGGGGGAAAACGATCAGGAAAGTAATGCGGTGAAGTGCCCTCCTCGCTCAGCGCGGAGGCGACAACCAAAAGGTCGCCCAGCCGGAGCCCGGGATTGATCGAGCCGCAGAAGCCCAGGAAGAGAAAGTTGCGCACGCCCTGCGCTATGCACTTCTCCAGAACCATCACCGCCACCGGAGCGCCCATGCAGGGCCCGACCAGCGAACCGCGGCCCCGGCCCAGCCCCAGGGTATAGACCCGGGCCGGGTGTAAAAGCCGAAGCGATTTCACGCCCCCCAGGGCTCCCGCGGCCAGCTTGGTGATCTCCTCCACCGGGCAGAGAATCACCGGGTCATGCACCCGGGCATCCAGCGGCGTCCGCGCCGGCTCGGCCACCACGTCATCCGAAAAAATCATGGTCCGCGTTCCCCTTGATAACACCGATCAAGTTTTCTTGGATCCGTTTTCACAGGTCGTGGGTCCCCACCTTGACCGGGAATTTGAACATCTCCTCCATCTTCGCCTTGATGCCGTCCAGGTTCATGGGGCAGTTCATCACGGCCTTGGCCTTTTTAACGCAGGTGGCGAAGTAAATCTCGTCCACCTTCTCCCCCAGATGCTCCAGCACGCTCATCTGTAACTGCAGCTTGGGGAGGACAAGGCCGGGGCAGTCGCCGCAGCCGGTCTTGAAAACGATCCGGACGTCGCCCATGCCCTCGAACGCGAACAGTCCGTCGTTCACCGCCTGGTAGCACTTGGCGCACCCGATGCAACTCTGGTCCTGGATCCGCTTGCAATAAACGATCCCGATCCTTTTCGCCATTCCTTCACCTCCCGGTAATATTCCGAACTCCGTCGAGCAATCTATCTTTATCCCGGTCCGGAATCAAGGTGGCCGCCGCCGTGATGCTGGCCGCGCTGTTCCTGTTTTACGCCGTGTCCTCGTCCCGGCGGACCTCCGCGAACAGCTTTTCGCGGAAGATCCACAGCGCGAGGCCCGTGCCCGCCACGTAGATCAGCTCCGTGAATTCCTCCCACGCCACGAACCACGCCAGGTTGTCGCGGTAAACCGAAAAAAGCGTGAGCCGGAAAAAGCTGAACCCGAAAAAGCCCAGGCCCGCGGACATCATCACCTTGGCCGGAGCAATGTCCTTGCCGTCGCGCACCAGAAAAAGCAGGGCGCAGCCGAAAAAGAAAAGCGCGGCCCCGGGACAGCAGCGGTCCTCGTAAATCTGGAAAAGCACCGGATGGGAATAGTTGTAGGCCGTGCCCAGAATGTCCGTGTTGTAAGACACGGCATGGAACCCGGCCAGCAGCGGAATGAAGCATAGGCAGCAAAGCGCCGCGAGCGCCAGCATGAACAGACGCCGGAGCCGGCACGGGACGTCCGTATGCTTGGCGCAGGCCCCGCACAGCGGCAGCGCGGCGCACTGCGCGGCCTGGTCGCTGTACTTGAGCACGCGCCGGTCCAGGCCTTCCATGACCGCGTAGGACGTGAACCCGAACGCCACCACCATGCCGAAGCCGTGCAGGTACTCGATGAGGTACGAGTCCTCGCTGAAGAAGAGGTAGTTCATCGCGCAGAAGGACTCGCCGGCCAGGAAAAAGGCGAGGCCGCGGCGGAGCGCCGCGAGGTCGGGCGCTTCGAGCTTCCAGGTCCACAGGATCAGCGCGAAGCTGAGCAGCATGTACAGCGGCTTGACGCCGAAGGCGGTGATGCACGCGGCCCACTGCTCAAGGAGCGGGGAGGGACGGCTGGGGGCCGGCTTGAGCTCGCCGGAAGCGGTCCGGAACAGGCAGAAACCCAGAGGACAGGGCGCGGCGGAAACCGCGTTCCACTGCGCCAGCCCTCCGGTGACGCTGAAGGCCTGGGCGTCGGTCGCCTCCCTGATCCGGCGCGCGGCAAAGGCGCTCCGGATCCCGCTGGCGCAGATGAGGAGGAGCTTGCGGCCCGCGTACTCAGGCGGCGGATGGCCGCCCGCGGCGAGGGCCATGATCTCGCCGGCGGGCCAGTTTTTCGCGCCCTCCAGGTGGGACTCATTGAACTCGCGCTGAGTCCTGACGTCCACCAGCACCGCGTTGCTTCCCGGGGCCGCCAGCAATTTTTTGGCCTCATCCGGGCCGAGCGACGGGACGCGGCCGATCAAGAGCCAGTACAGGAGCACGGGCAAAATCCCGCTCCCCAAAATGATGAGCGGCACGGCCCATTTTTTCGCGGCGCGACTGTTCATCTTGCCTCCGATCCCTGCCGGCCCCGTCCGGATTCGGCGGGCCGCCGGAAGATCTCTCCCATGATCGAGAGGATGCGGAAAACATCGAGAATTTTCCACGCCGACCTCGCGGTAACGTGCGAGAGCCAGGGCGTGATCAGGAGCCGCTGTCCCCCGCCGGCCGGGCGCGAACCAAGCTCCGCGAAAATCCGGCGCGACTGTTCGGGCGGCACCAAAATGTCATTGGCGTCGTGCAGGATCAGCACCCTGGCCCGGACGTCCGCGAGCCGGCTGGCTGGAGAAAGCCGGGCCAGCGGCTCCGATTCGAGGTCGCTTACGGAAAGAGACGGATACAGCCGGCTGAGCGTCCGCTCGTGGAAGGCGCGCTTGCGCGCCAGCGAAGGCTCCGAGCAGTACGACCCGGCCAGATCCATCAGCTCTTTCATTTCCTCTTGATCCAGCCCGAGCTTGTCCCGGTCCCGGTACGCGAGCAGGGTCCGGAGCCACACGTAGTTGTCCCAGTCCTCGCCGCTCTCCGGCGCGCGGTTGTATTTTCGCGCGAGCTGGTCAAGGACTTCGGGCAGAAAATGATACGGGCCGAACAGGATGACGGGATCAAGATGCCCGTGATTTTTTTCATCCGCCGCGGCCAGGAGCGCGAGCCCGGCGCCGAAGCTGAAGGCGATCACGCCGGGCTTTTCCCCGCTCCGGGAATCGAGGTACGCGGCCAGGTCCGAGATGCGCCCCACGTCGGCCTCGCTGAAGCGGCAGTTTTTCAGGCCGGGCAGGCTCACCGCCGCGGCCGTGATGCCGGATTCGGCCAGGCAGCGCGCGAAGTTGACCAGCCGGTGATCTTTCTCGCCGCTCACGGTCAGTCCCGTCACCAGGATAAACGTCCTTGCCCCCGGGCGGGAGGCCGGCTCGTATAAATCGTATTCCACTCCCTCCGGGGTGGACGACCGCGATTCCCGGACGCGCGGATTGTCCGCGCCGTGCGGCCGCTCGGTAAAGCTCCGGAGCAGCAAGCCTCCGGCTTTGAGGCCGTTCACCGCGGACTCGGCCCAGCCCGCCAGAAAAAACCGTTCGGCCGCCATCGCCAGGACCACTCCTCCCGCCACGTCCAGCATAACATGCTGCTTCACGAAAAGCGTGGCCAGCGCGGTCAGCGCCGCGAAGCCGAGCATGACGGCGCCCGTGCCCTTGCGCTCCCGGAGCAGCGTGAGCGCGGCGAACATTGACGCGGACACGTGCAGGCTGGGAAAACCGCACACCGGCCGGTCGCCCTGGTAAACTCCTGCCACCAGCGCGCCGGCAATGGTCGGGGGGACCGCTTCCGGCCGCGGCACGTACACGGGGACCAGGAAGAAGAGGGCGCAGGAGACGACGATCAGGGCGGCGAACCCGGCGCCGGAGCGGTACAGCAGCCGCCGGTCCCGGACCAAGAGCCCGGGCAGCAAGATCAGGACGTAGGCCAGGTAAAACGGATAGATGAACTCCGGGATGAAGGGGATGGAGCCGTCGAGACGGGTCGTGAAGTCAAAACAATGCCCGACGCTGATCACGCGGTTGGCCAACAGATAGCAGGCGAAGAAGAGCGCGTAAACGCCGGCGATGAAAACACCGCGCTCCGTGATAGTGATAGGCCTCACGTGATTTGCCATGGCCGAAAATTTTTACACATCAGAAGATTTATAACAGGGATGAACGGGATTGATAGGATAATCCCGATGTTTTTTATCACTCCCCAATAGGCCGTAAGAAAACCGCCAAGACGCCAAGAGCGCCAAGGATCGCCAAGTAAATCATGATGTTTCTTAGCGGCCCGGCAAAGAACAGCTCCGCAGCGTTGGCCCCAACCGGCTTGGCGAACCGGCCGACGGGAGCGCCAAGCAAGAAACATTCGCACCCAAGCCCTCTTAAAATCATGTTAAAAAATAATCCTTGGCGCTCTTGGCGTCTTGGCGGTTCTCCGGTCCGTTTATTTTGGACAGCACTGTTTTTTTATCCTGTTTATCCTGAATATCCCTGTTATTTTTTTTGAGAAGGTTATGTACCCGCTTGTCGCGCGGAGAGCAACTGCGATTTCTGGAGCTGTTTCCATCGGTCGAACATCTGGAGGAACGCGCGATAGCTGTCGTCGTCGTCCACGTCGAGGGTGAGTCCGGGTCCGATGGTCTCGTGGATGGCGACCCTGGTCTGGAAGATGGTGGAGGCTATGTCCTCCGACCATCTGAGCTCGGTGGGCCGGCGCAGGAGTTGGCGCAGGCGGAGGTGGCCGTGGTTATGGCACCAGCTCGCGGACTGGATGAGGAAGAAGAGGTAGAGCTTGCGGCGGCCGCAGGCGAACCGGAAGGCCGTCCCGGTCGCGGCCATGATGTTCTTGAGACGCCGCTGATAGCGCAGGTTATAGACGATAGGCACGTACTTGTCCATGACCCGCGCCAGCTTGAGCGGGCGGAAGAGGAAGATGTTGGCGTGGCGGAAAATGATGTCGCGCATGCATACGTAAATGAACTTGATGCCCGGATCGCCGCCCGCCGGCTCATAGGGCTTGAGCATGTCCTCCCTGGTCACGCCGAACACCAGGTCGGCGCGGTCAAGGGGGGCGGTCGCGATGAACCGGTCTATTTCGAGCGGCTCGACCAGCGGCATGTCGCAGGTCAGCGCGGCCACGGCCTTGTCCGCCTCCGGCGACGACCGCAGCTCATCGGCCGAGATCCCCGGCCGGTAGCCCGCGAAGGTGGACAGCGCGCCTTGCCACATGTTTTCGAAAACGTTTTTGCCCTGTTCCAGGAACTTGAGCGGCTTTTCCGTTTTCCAGTTGGAGAGTTTGTCCGCCAGTTCCTGCCTCGGGCCGACCACCGTTATGGAGCTCACGTTCCCGGTCCGGTCCAGGGCGCCAATCACGTGCTCGATGATCGGCCGGTCCTTGACCGGCAGGAACGCCTTGTTCCCGCCCATCACCGGGATCGAGCCCTCTTTTCCCCCGGCCAGAACTATCGCGTCAATCGTGGTCATGGCTTGCGTTGGAAGCGCGTTACGGAACCAAGGCCATTGTACCTGATCTTGCAAGCGCGCTTCAACCGGAAGTGCGGGCTTGAGGCTTTTTTGGGCTTGAGGCTTGGGGCTTGGGGCTTGAGGTCAGAGGCGGCGCGAGGCTCAAGCCTCACGCCTCAAGCCCCAAGTTTTCTTCAGAACTGCTTTTCCGCCCGCTTGGGGTCGGTGGGTTTTCTGGGGGTCCAATAGGAGGGCGCGGAGGGGTCAAGGTTTTGATGGAGGATGTCCTTGCCCATGATGCGCAGGATGATGCCGATGGGAGAGAAGACGAGGTAGAAGACGGCGACGAGCAGGAGGTACATGGTGGTCTTGGTGACGGTCTTGAAAGCGGTCTCTAGGAGCCAGGCCGCCGGGTAGAGGGCGCGGGGCAGGATGAGCGCCAGGCAAAGGAGGGCGGCACCGATCAGCGCCGTGGTTTCCATGCGCTCCATCAGGCCGCGGTACAATGCGAGGGCCGACATGACGGCCATCGCCAGGGCCACGCCCAGCCCGAAGCGCTCGCCCTGTTTTCGCCATTGTTCGGATGGCCATCCGGCTTTGATCTTTTCCCGGTTGCGTCCGAGAAGACCTGTTTTTTTCCGTGTTGCCGCCATTTTTTCTCCGCTCAGAAAATAATTTTTGACAGGATTAACAGGATGAACCGGATGAAATAAAATAAGCATCTACTCGCTCCGGGAAATCCTGTTAATTCTGTCAAAAATCTTTTCATTATTTCAGGGCGCCGCCTCGCGGCACGAGGAGCCGTTTTCGCTAGCCGATCTTGGCCAGGGCCTGTTGCGCGCTTTCCTTTACTTCCTTGACCTTGTCCTTGGCGAGAGCTGCCAGGGCCTTCTTGGCTTTTGCCGACCCGGCGTTGGCCAGGGCGGCGATTATCGCCACCCGCATCGCGGTCGTCCGCAATGACGGCTTGCTTCCGGTCAATCTTCCCAGGAGCCCCTTGCCGGCATCCGCTTCCAGGGCCTCGATCAGCACGTCCTCGACGCCCTTCCCATTCGGCAGCTTGCGGGCGGCCAGCTTGCCCAGGAGCTCCGCGGCCTCCGCCACCGCCTGCTCTTCCTCCAGGGACGGCCCCTTCTTCGGCTTGGCCTCCACCAGGGCGCACAGCCCGGAAAGGGCGGCCTTGCCGATCTCCGGGAAGCGGCAGAGAATTCGCACGGCGCGCCGGCGCACTACGGCATCGGGGTCGGTGAGCGCGGAGACGATGCGCGGCTCGGAGCTCACGCCCGCGGTCTTGGTCTCGTAAACCAGCCATTCCTCCCGGACCCGCGGATGCGAGTGGGCCCAAAGCGCCGGAGCGTCCTCCAGCAGCAGCGGGCTCTTGGCGTCTCCCAGGATCATGATGAGGTTGCGGACCAGGTACCAGGGCGATTCCGGGTCCTTGATTTTTCCCGCCAGAAAGGGCGCGACCTTTTCGCCCTGCCGGGTCAGGACCTCGCACACCAGGCGGCGCAGGCTCCGGTCCTCCTCCTGCGTAAGCATCTTGACCAGCGGCTCAGCCGCCGCCGGGCCCGCCGCGAAGATCATGGCCGCCAGCTTGTCGCGCTTGTCCTTGGCCACGCTCTTCAATGACCACACCAACACGGAGAGCGACTCCGGAGCGGCCAAGATGGCGAAGGCCTGACGGGCCGCCCGCGGCCGCTCGGCGAACGGCTGCTCCTTGCCCCCGATGTGCGCGACCAGCGTCTTGAAAATCTTGTCCGCGACGTCCACGTTCCCGCGCCGCATCAGCTCCACCACCATGCGGGAGTAGCGGTTGGCCGCGATGCGGTACGATTTCAGCTCCGCCATCGCGCTGAAGTCGGCGATCCTCTTGTCCGCGTCCTCCAGGAAAAAAGTGATGAACTGCTCGAGCATCACCTGCTCGCGCAGCTCGGCCGGCAACTCCTCCAGGGTGAACGCGCCTTTCTTGTAAAGGCCGTACATGATGCGCATGCCCACTTCGGGAAGCTCGACGGTGAGGCGGGCGGTGACGTGCCGGAGCGCGCGCTGGATGCGTTCCAGGCCGGCCTCGACTTTGGGGCCGACCAGGCCCGATTCTTTCTTCTGAAACAGCTCTTCATAGAGTCCCGCCAGGTATTCGCCGGCCTGGGCCAGCATCTCCACCGGGCTCGCGAACACGACCTCCTGGAGCAGGTCCGACTCGGTGATGTCTTCCTGTCCCCGCACCACCATGTCCGCGTGCAGCATCAGCTCGGCCCGGAGCCTGCCGTCCGGCAGCGCCTTGACCGCGTCCTCCACCCGGAGCGTCCACACCGGCGCCAGGTCCTCCTCCATCATCGCCTCCGCCAACAGCTTCAGCCTTTTGATGTCGCCGCGCATCCGCGAGAGCGTCATGTCCACGCGGAAGTCCAGGGCCCCGGCCTCCTTGATCCGGTCCGACTCGAACACCGGAGAGATATGGTACACCCCGTCCCGGATCAGGCCCGCCGTCAATTCCTCCGGGTTCGACCGCGCCGGGTTATACCGGCCCAGCCAGCCCACGAACTGGCGGAACGCGTCCTCCGTAAGATACCGCCGGAAATGCATGCCCGCGAGCTTCTTGGCCCCGAAGAAATCAACCAGCTTGATGGCCAGCGCGTCGAACTGCTCGGGCGGCAGCGCGTTCTTCAGGTTCACCGGCGCCAGCACGTCGCCCGCCAGCATGTATTCCTTGACCGCCCCCGAGCTGCGCACGAAGATCAGGATCTCGTCGCGCCCCGCCATCACCGTCTTGAACTCCTCATACAGCGACTTCAGGCTGCGCTCGGAGTCGCTGCCGTAGGCCTTGTCCGGCTGGAGCATGAGGCGCAGAAGCTTCATCAGGAACGCGCCCAGCGCCGCGAGCTCATCGCCGGTGAACGGCTTGAGCACGTGCGCGGCCGGCTCGGGCCCGGACTCCGGGGCCGCATCGCCGCCGGCCTCTTCCGGCCCGACGATCTCCTCGTCCACGCCCTCGTCCGGCTCCAGCGTGACCACCTCGGGTCCGGCGAAGGAATGCCCGGGTCTTGAAGGGGCCGACACCTCCTCCGGTTGTGACTCATCGGCGGCCGGCGCGGGCTTGGCCGGCTGGGCCGTGTCGAAAAAGTCCGCCGCGTCCTTGCCCTCGATTCCCGCCGGCCGCGGACTCGGGGCCTCGCCTGGCGCGGGCCCGGCTTCCGACTCAAGAATAGCCGGCGACTCATCAGGCGGGGAGGGCGGCGGCTGAACGTCCAGGGAGGTGTCCGCGACGGTTTCCGGGGATTCGGGGTTAAGGGCGACCGGCTCCTCATCGGCCGCGCCCGGAGACTCGGGGGCGGCCGGAGTTTCCGCGGCGGGCTCCGGCACGGCCGGGATAATTACCCGGGGCTCTTTATCGAAGCTCGGGTAATTCTCGGTCCGCTCGTTGGAAATGATGTACTCCTCGTCCGCCTCCTCCTCGGTTTTTTTCTGTTGGGCCGGCGGCGGGGGCGGCTCGGGAGGAGCAGCGGGAGCGACGGGCTCTGGAGGCTCCGGCGGCGCGGGAGGCTCGGGAGGAGGCGGTTCGGGCTTTATTTGCTTCGGAGCGGCTGTGGTCTTTGCGGCCTTGGTTTTCTTGGCCGATTTGGGAATGGGCGCGGGTCCGGGCGCGGGCGGGGCGTCGCGGGGAACGGGAGCGGCCGGCTCCGGCGGGAGCGCCGGCTCCGGCGGCGCCGCGGTTTCCGGGGCGGCGGTCGTGGCGCTTTTGGGTAGGGGGGCCGGACCGGGAACGGGCGGAGCGATGGGGGGCGGCGGCTCTTCGGGTTTCGCGGGGGGGACCTCCGCGGCGGGCCCGGCGGCGGCTTCGTTCTTCTCCGGTTTTTTCTCGGCGGGGGCGGGCTCCGGATTTTTGGCCTTGTTTTCCAGCCGGGCCAGCTTTCTCTCGGTGAAGTTGAGCCAGCGTACGCCGTAGGTATGAGATGCGCCTTCCTCGTTGGCGTCGATCTTCTGAATGATCTCGCCGATGATCTCGACGTTTTGGGCGGGGGCGGTGATGGCCACGGCCAGGATGATTCTTTCCGATTCTTTGAGGTCTTTCTTGGACTTGAGGGTCATGCGGCCCTTGGAAAACGTTCCCCTCGCGGCCTTGGCAAAGTCTTCAACCGTCTTGTACTTAAGGGCAATCCTGGCAAACCCAGGTTTTTGGTCAGGCGCGGACATGAACCTCCCGAAACAACCTTAATTTTCCATTATAAACCGTTCAGAGATATTTATGAAATTGGTCTTCATACCGGAGAATGGATGATAGTGCGGCGCGGATCGCGTAGAGCGTAGAGCGAAGGGCGAAGGGCGTAAATAGAATCAGAGCCAAAGCATCGGCCTTTCACGCGCTACGCCCTGCGCTCTACGCTCTACGCGCCGGCAGGGAGGCCGGAGCGCATCTTACTTGCGGCGGGACATGAACTCTTGCATGACCTTGAAGTATTGCCGGCGGTTCACGAGCTGGATGTCGTTGTGGCCGCCGCGGGGGAAGATATGGAGGACGGTGCGGGCGGGATCGGACCATGCGGCCAGGGTGTGGGCGTGCTCGGCCGGGACGATCTCGTCCTGGGGCGCGTGCATAATGAGGACGGGGCAGCGGGCGGACTTGATCTTGGTTTCATTGTCGAAGGCACGGCGGAGCGCGGACTTGAGGAGCGTGACGTCCAGGTTGAGGCGTTCGAGCAGGGGGGCCATGGGGGCGATCCAGGAATCGAAGCGCGCGATCCCGCTCTCGATGATGAGCGCCCGCGCGCCGCCGCCGGCGTGAGAGATGATCTCGAGCGCGCCCAGCGACCCCAGCGACCGGCCCATCACGATCACGTCCTCCGGAGCGATGCCCAGAGGCCCGGTAACGTGCGCCCACGCCGCCCGCGCGTCCTCCAACAGGCCCGGGAGCGACGGTCTTCCGGTGGACAGCCCGTAGCCTCGATAGTCCACCACCAGAAAATTCAGGCCCAGCGCCGCGACCTGCTCGTGATAGTCGTAAAGATAATCCGTCATCACCTCGCCGTTGCCGTGGAAGAAAAGAACGGTGGGCGCGCGGGGATGAGGCTGGAAATAATATGCGCCCAGCTTGTCCTCTCCCGCCGGAATGTACACGATGCGGCCCCTCTGGTCCCTGGGCACTTCATCCTCCCGCAGCCGGCGCGGGAAGAAAAGGACCTCGGTGATCAGGGGATGGGCGATGATCTCTCGTTCCTTGTTTTCCACGGACGCACGCCTCGCCTATTATGGCGCGGGAGCTGAATCAGGCGGGTTTGGCGCGGCCTCGGGCCGGAGCGCCTGATGAATCTCGATGAGCGCCCGGTTCTGGGCCGCGAGATGGTCGAGGATGGCCCTGATCTCCTCCTCCGCCTTCTGGTTGACCAGGTAGTCGTTGTGGGCCTCCAGGCGGTCGCGCTCCGCGAGCCGGTTCTGGCTCATCATGATCACGGGCGCGGCGTATGCGGCCTGGAGGGACAGGACGAGGTTCATGAGGATGAAAGGGTAGGGGTCCCAGTGCCGGTTCCATGCGATGACGTTCAGAATGACCCATCCGACGAGGACCAGGGACTGGATGATGATGAACCGCCAGGTGCCCATGGTGCGCGCGACCTGGTCGGAGGCGCGCTGTCCCAGGGAGAGCTGTTCCTCGAATACCTGGTTGACGTCCTGGATCCGGGGGTGTTCGTGCTTGAAGGGTTCCGGGAAATGGAGTTTCTTCATGGGGATTCTCCTTCATTGATGCTTGGCAAAATAGCAGCAAGTAGCCAGTAGCAAGTAGCAAGGGGCAAGAGGCGGAATGAATTTTTTCCCGGCTACTTGCTACTGGCTACTTGCTACTATTTTTTTCACCGGTCCCCGAAGCAGATTCCCATGGAGCGGGCGACCTTGACCAGGGTGCCTTCGGGATAGACTTTTTTGGTCTCGCCGATGGCCTCGGTGATGGGGATGCCGCGGATGGCGGTTCCGCGGAGCGCGACCATTTTTCCGAACCCGCGTTCCGCGATCAGGTGGGTGGCGGCCTCGCCGTAGCGGGTGCCCAGGATGCGGTCGAACTCGGAGGGCGAGCCGCCGCGCTGGAGGTGGCCGAGCACCAGGACGCGGACCTCGAGCCCGGTCAGGTCGCCCAGCGCCGAGCCCACCTTCTGTCCCATGCCGCCGAGCAGCACCGTGCCGTCCGGCCTTTTCCCCACGATGGAGCTCTCCCCGCCCTCTTTGGGGTTCGCGCCCTCAGCCACCACCACGATCGAGTACTTGTTGCCCTTCTCCATCCGGGTTTTGAGGAACCGGGCCACGATGTCCAGGCTGAAAGGAATCTCGGGGATCAAGATGACGTGGGCGTTGCCGGCCAGGCCGGAGTGGAGCGCGATCCAGCCGGAGCTGCGGCCCATCATCTCCACCGCCATGACCCGGTGGTGCGATTCCGCGGTGGAGCGCAGCTTGTCCAGGGCCTCGCTGGCCGTGCGCACGGCCGAGTCGAACCCGAAGGTGGTGTCGGTGGCGCTGAGGTCGTTGTCAATGGTCTTGGGCACGCCCACCACGTTCATGCCCTTGTCGAAAAAGCCCTGCGCGATTTTCATGGTGCCGTCGCCGCCGACCACGATCAGGGCGTCGAGGTCCAGGTGCTCGAAGTTCTCCATCACCCGGTCGGAGTAGTCCACGATCTCGGTGGTCCCGTCCTTCTTCTGCTTCTCCCAGTGGAAGGGGTTGCCGCGGTTGGTGGTCCCGATAATGGTGCCGCCCAGATGCAGGATGTCCTTGACCTCGTCAAGCCCCAGCGGCATGATCTGGTCCGGGTACACCAGCCCGTTGAACGAGTCCTTGATCCCGATGACCTCCCACCCGTACTGGTTCACCGCGGTGTACACCACCGCCCGGATCACCGCGTTCAGCCCGGGGCAGTCGCCGCCTCCCGTGGAAATCCCGATCTTCTTTATCTCTTTTAGCGCCATCTCCCCGTCCTTTCCCTGGAAATATTTTTTAACCGCAAAGGCGCAAAGAACGCAAAGGGGGAAAAGAGTTTTTTATCAAGCTCCAGATCGTCTTTCGGTCCGGATTGCCCCTCCAGACCGCATGTTTTAAGTTTCGAATTCTTTGCGTTCTTTGCGCCTTTGCGCTTTAAAACTCGACTGCATTATCCGGGTTGATTCCCGCAGTATCATTGATTGTGACAAGCATATAAACACCCGCGGGAGTTGTCAAGGAAGAGAGTGGACCTGAAGAAGAACATTGAGGAGAGTAGAGCGTAGAGCGCAGGGCGCAGGGCGTGAAAGACCGTTATTTCGGCTCATATTTAACGCCTGTAGCGAAAAGATCCTTTTTCAGCGCCAACGGCGCGAGATTCTCAAACCTGGGGTGTGAACCCCAGGAAAGGAGATCATTCAATCCTTTGAAGCGCTGAAAGCGTGACATAGAAAAAGTCCTGATCGCAAGCGAGTTTTCTTATGCCGCGCTTTCAGCGCTCCCAAGGTTTTTCGACGACGCGTTCCTGGGGTTTACACCCCAGGCTGGAGAATATCGCGCTTTCAGCCCTGATTGGCCGCGTTTCGCTACAAGCACTACATAGTATATTTTTCCAGGCCGCGCCATACTTATCAGCTTTTTTTCATGGCGGGCCAAAACCAGCCGGCCGGGATGATCTCCAATAAAAAAACCCCGGGTTCTTGCCCGGGGCTCTTAAACGGTCAGCTGAGGGGTTCAGGCCGCGGCGGGCTGCTTTTTAGACGGCTTTTTGCTCTTTCTCACCATGACCACGGTGTTGGCGTGGCCGGGGACCGCGCCCTTGATCAGGATCAGGTTCTGGTCGGCCCGGACCTCGACCACGGCCAGGTTCTTGACGGTGACCCGGGCGTGGCCCATGCGGCCGGCCATGTGCATGCCCTTCAGGGTGCGGCCGGGCGAGGTGTTGGTGCCGATGGAGCCGGCATGGCGCTTGTACTCGTGCGCGCCGTGGGCGCTGTCGTGGCCGTGGAAGTGGTACTTCTTCATGACGCCGGCAAAGCCCTTGCCGATGCTGGTCCCGACCACGTCCACGTAATCGCCGGGATTGAAGCCCAGGTCCGCGAGCGTCACTAGCTTCCCCGGCTCTAAATCCTTGAGCGCCTCCGCGTCCGCCCTCATCTCTTTGAGGAGCTTCTTGGGCGCGGCACCCGCCTTCTTGGCGTGGCCCGTCTCCGCCTTCCTGGCCCGCTGCGGCTTCTTGTCGCCGTAGCCCATCTGCACGGCCGAATACTTGTCCTTCTCCGGCGTCTTCACCTGCATCACGGTCATGGGCCCGGCCTCGATCACCGTGACCGGCACCGTGCGGCCCTTTTCGTCAAAGACGGTGGTCATTCCAATCTTGGTTCCCAATATCGCCTTGATCACGGCACTACTCCCTTCAAAACAGCAAGAACTTGAAAGGAACTATTATAACCGCGTTAAGGGCGATGTCAAATTGTGGTTGGTGTTTTCCGCTTGGCGCGGATGGCGGAGGGCGAAGCGCGAATGGCGAAGGGAATGAATTAGTTCCTGTGGCGAAAGGCAGCCAATCAGCGCTGAAAGCGCGATATTCTGATCAACCTCGAACATGGGTAACAGTTCATGCCAGGCACATGGGTTACAGTTTGAGTTGGGGGGAAACGGAGCGGAGGGCGTAGCCCGAAGCG
>Ga0307379_10001248_pt1 | contig 40506 bp, 61 predicted proteins | sample UN2MG_FD_202237 | JGI IMG/M metagenome (GOLD analysis project Ga0307379, IMG submission 202237) | Soil microbial communities from Risofladan, Vaasa, Finland - UN-2 | ecosystem: Environmental > Terrestrial > Soil > Coastal area > Acid sulfate soil | place: Finland: Risofladan, Vaasa | collected...
CTCGGTCAGCAGAAAGGAGCCGCCAATGGATTGAGTGGGGCCGCAACCCCAAAACAAGAGGATGGTTTTATTCAAGCCCCGGGGAGTAATGCATGTGTGGAAGACCTGCCTGTTTTCGGTCAAATGTCAGGAAAGGATTCCGCGCCGTTCACCGGGGCCGTTTGCAGGTGAGGAGGATGGAAAAGAAATGATGAGGGTTAGTACAAGCAGGATTGTTCCTTACGATTGCTCAAAATATACTCCACAAAAAAACGAAGACTTTCGTTTCTTCCTTCGAACACACATAAAAATCACCGACTACACGCTCCGAAGAAATATCTGGGCAGATCCAAGTTATCATTATTTTGATATCACGGCGGGGCCAGGAAAGGGAGAGTATGGACCCGGTAGTCCAGTGATTTTTTGCGAAGAAATTAAATCAATCAATCGACAATATCAGGCAACTTTTATTGAATATGATGAAAAGAAATGCCAAGAATTGCGATTAAACTTAACCCCATATGCCGATAATCGTGGTCACCTTACTATACATTGTGGCGATCATCATTCCGTACTCGGCGAGTATATAAGAACTAAACACGCCAAAGATTATGGATTGCTCTTTGATGATCCCACGGGCCAAATACCATCTTTCGATTTGCTGGCAAAATTCGCAGAATATTATCCAAGAATAGATATTCTTATTTATGTTGCGCCGACCAATATAAAACGTCAGTACCAGAGTAGACTTTGCTCGAATGATTTAAGGCTTGAAGATTTCATAAAGCAAATACCCAAGGCATATTGGCTCATTCGAAAACCCCAGGGACGTCATCAGTGGACTTTTTTACTTGGCACTAATTGGGATAGCTTCCCATGCTTCAAGAGCAGGGGATTTTATCATAAAGATTCCGAACAGGGCCAGGAGATTTTCAATCGAATCAATTATACGAAGGACGAATTGAATGGAACAAACAGAACTCTCTTTGACTGATACCGGACGCGAAGAGGCGGGAAGACAATTGCTTAATGAAATAAATCAGATCGGTGAGCAGGCCGTCTATGAATGTGGCATTCGATTCAAGCGAATCCGTGATGAACATACTCATCCCAAAGATATGAAATGGATTGATTTCTGTTTGCGGGGATGTACATGGAAAAAATCACAAATCTATAACTCGATCAAATATGCTGAAAACGTCCAAATGATTAACATTTCCACAACTGTGGAAAAGTTACCATCCGAGGGACAACTCCGCCCGCTCTCCAAGCTCAAGTCCATCGAAGACAAGCGGGAGGTGTGGGAGGAAGTCAGCAACAATGGCGGGAAACCAACGGCGGAGAAAGTGGAGAAAGCCGTCGAGCGTAAACTCATGACTTCCGGCCACAAGAAAACCAAGAAAGGGAAGCCGACGAAAATATCCTTCAATCCAACCACAGAAAAGGTTGATTGGGCGCGATGGACCTGGAATCCGGTTGTCGGTTGCAAACATGGATGCACCTATTGTTATGCTAGAGATTTTGCAAGACGCCAGAAATGGGATTTCGAAAAACCGGAATTATTTATGCATCGATTGGCCGCTCCCAAGAATAGCGGAATCCCGAAAGGGATGGAGAATGTTTCCGGCATTCGCAATGTGTTTACTGTCTCGATGGGTGACCTGTTCGGCGAATGGGTACCGGATAATTGGATTCAAAAAGTGATGAATGCCGTGAATGATAATCCTCAGTGGAACTACATTTTCCTTACAAAGAATCCAAAGAGACTTAAATCTTTCGAATGGCCGGATCATGCCTGGGCAGGAACAACAGTAGATTGCCAAGATAGAGTAACTCAAGCAGAAGAGGCTTTCCGTGACTTAAAAGCAAAGACACGTTTTGTTTCAGTTGAACCCTTCAACGAACCAATCCGTTTTAATCATCTTGAATATTTCAATTGGCTCATTATCGGCGGACGAAGCAGAACAACGCGGATGCCGGAATTTCAACCGGAATGGAAATGGGTCATCGCCTTGCTTCAACAGGCAATCGAAGCGGGCTGTCAGGTATACAAGAAACCAAATCTCCCATTGGAAATCAAAGAATTCCCGGGAGAAAAAGAATAACCAGGAGGAATCGATGAGCGAAGAAGAAAAGAAAGACGAAGAGGAAAAGAAAGAGCAGAGCAGCGAGGAAGAGGATTAACGCAAGCCAGACGGCAAAAGGCGTATGGCAAATCGAGGGCACCGTCGAGACATTTGACGGCACCGATCCCGTGAGCGAATTGCTGCGGCTGGTCAAGGCTACGGAAGCGGAATTTGTCGCGGACGGGAAGAGGCTCGCAGGAGCAGAGTAAGTCAATCCGGTAGAAGGGGTGCGGAACGAGACCCACGCCTCCTCAGTCATAAGCCCTCGAGCGGAGCGAGCCGAGAGCGCCTGTGCCGATATCAACGGGATCGTCGTGGGCTTGAGGAAGGTGTGAGATGGAATTGATTGCACTGTCGATCGTATGCGTACTGTTCGTGGCATATATCGTATTTCTGATCATAGACGATGATAGGAGGTAGAGACGTGGAAGGGAAGATTGATAAAAAGGGATATCTGCACAAAGAAAACGATTATTACGCGGCATGCCCATGGCAGACGAAACATCCGGAAATAGATGCGGGGCCATGTTGTCATCAGGATTGCGCCGCCTTCGAGGAGGTTGGCAAGAACACCAGCGACATGCATATTGTCCAGCTCAAGTGCATGCCCGGCGGTATCAAGTACCGGATCGTGGAGGACCTGAGATGAAGCCGGTAGTAGTACAGAGAACGGCAAGGACCGGCTATGCGCTTCGATGCCATGGGAGTGATTACTATATTGCGACACATATCCCGACCATGGGTATGGCAGAGGTGCTTCGGGACGCCCTGAACGCCATAATCGCCATCAATCCCGATCATCCCGAGGTCGTGGCGGAGGGGATAGGCAGCATGTACCGGACGCTAGACGTCGTACTCGGCTCTGTTAGAAGGCGTCTGGTGAAATGGGAGCAAGGCTGTCTAAAGGAATCTGATGACAGCAGCGAGTACGGTTGTGATAAAATGTTTGAGAAAACGCTTTCGGATCTTATTGCCAGGCTGGAGGCGAAGGGATGAAACCGTGGGAAGAGAGAGACTCAACGCCATTTTCTCTCTGGCAAGATGGAGAAAAAATAGCGACCTTCGAATGGGAACGGGCCTGGCAAGCGCGAGCGAGACAGGAGGAGGAAGAGAAATGAAGCATGAAGACGGCATACATGAAGGTGATTTTGTGGACGTACGTTTTATGAATACAAAGTATATATTCGGTGCCGAGGTTCTATCTACCCCAGGCGCGACAGGAGAGTCGTGGGTTCTTAAGAAAGAATCCGGCGGGATTGTTTACGTGATGTTTTTTGACCGGATGGATCGCAGGGAGGCCCCGCATGAGCAAGGATGATTATTACGACCAGGAAGAAGCGGAGATGGAGCTCGTTTGTAATGGATATGAGAAGAAGATAAAAAATCTCAAGGCACAGCTCGCCCACAAGGACAGGGTGATTGAGATCACAATAGACAGACTTGCTCTCTTTGAATGTCCTTCGGGAATATATAACACGCCACCCTATGAAGAATGCGAATGGTGTTCGATCAATTTTGAAAAAAGCAAAACATGTTGGCGGCGCTGGGCCGAGCAGAAGGCAGAGGAGGGGACTCCATGAACGTCAGAGAGATATTGACGAGTTGGCTGAAGGAGCACGGATACGATGGACTCTGTTGCGAGGGGTGCGGGTGCAGGATCGAAGATATGGCTATTTGCAATAGTTGTTTTGACGATTGTCTTCCCGCCTATAAAATAATATGCGACGATGAGGATTGTGCAACCTGCGAATATCTGGAAGATTGTTCCGGCCCGGAGATGGGCGATTTCATCATGTGTTCGAAGAAACCGGAGCAGCTCCCCGATACTGACGGGGAAGGGAGTGAGACTTAAGCGGTTGAGCGTAACCGCAGTTTTATGCGGCCGTGCCAGAACGGATATGGTGCGATTGATTCCGGTCAATCGTGTATGCGGGTTCGAGGCCCGTGGGCCGCGGTGCAGGGATGGTGCAGGGCTCCCCGGCTCTAAACTTAGATGGAGGTGGATAATGTCACTTGATATTTACCTGTCGAGGGTGCAAAAAACTGAGGTATTTGAGGCAAACATAACACACAATCTGACCCAAATGGCCGTGGAGGCAAATATTTACGACTGCCTCTGGCATCCGGAGATGGCAGGAATAACGAAAGCCCATCAGCTTATCGAGCCATTGACAAAAGGATTGGCACTTATGAAGAGCGATCCCAAACGGTTCAAAAAATTTGATGCCGAAAACGGATGGGGACTTTACGAGGATTTTGTCCCCTGGCTTGAGAAATACCTTGACGCCTGCAAGGAATTCCCTGACGCGACAGTAAGCGTATCACGATGATGGAGGTGAGGAGAGATGAAAGATAACATTACACAAGAGGCGGCGACGGCCTATTTCGAAACTTGTGTTGAGCACTGCATGAGATTCGGTAAAACGCGAGAAGAAGCGGAAAGTATTGAACGGCAAAATCTTGGTTATTATGCTGGCTATTACAATGATGCAACTCGGCAACGTGTCTTAGTACTGTATGGTGCGGCTCACCCAATTTTTGGCACAGAAACGCCAACAATAGAAGAAGCACTTGAGGTTGGCAGAAAGATGGCTAAAGGGGAATAACCCCCGCACCATCGTCGATGCTCTGCGGAAGCAGAAGGAGAAACGAATGCATAAGGAACAATCGGAATTAGCAAATCAGACAGTAAAAATTAAACCCGGTGTGGTGCATCCACAATATACCACCTTTGCTGGGGTTGATTTCAAAGTAGAAGATTGGTGGGATAGAGTCACTGGCGGGAGTTGGATGGATGCTCAGGGAAATCCCGCCTGTCTGGTTTATGCAGTGCGAACGGGTTTTTCGAAATCCGTCCCAACAGATGATGAAGTGTTGTATGGGAAAACCCCAGATGGTTTAGGACACCTCGTGCATGTAAGTGAGATTGAATAATCCTGAGCATCGCCGTCGGCGCTCTGCCCAGTGATAAAAAATATAGATGGAGGAAAAACATGAACCCAAAGTGTCTTTATCGATGTGAAGGGGCGGTAAACAATGACTTGAAAGAACTCTGTTTTGTCATCGCGGAGAGCGTCGCAGCGGCAGCTAAAATTTTCGATGCCCAGTTTAACGCAGATCCCAAAGAAGTGGTTCTGGTTGGCGTCGCCGTTAGCGACATCATCTTCGAGTGCGAATAATCCCCAGCATCAGCGTTGCTGCTCTACCGGGGTAGGCGCTCCCGAGAGGCGCCGAGATAAAAGCGAGAAGTGCTTACATATTGTGTCGCCGGGCTTCCGGGAGCTCGGCAATTTAGAGGGAGTTGACACTGTGGGATATCACGAGTAGTATATGAGTATGGCGTGTGATAGAATTGTGAAAATTATAGAGCCTCCGGGTCGTCAAAGCCTGCCTTTGATATCACACGCCATGTGATCCGGAGAGCTCTTTTTATTGTGGGGGAATATGGGACAAGAATTAATTCCGTATGAATTGACGATGAGCCCTGCCGTGCTGGAGAAGAAGATTTCCGGAATGCTTGAGAAGATCACCGATCCGAAAGAGATGGTGGAATTCGCCAGCTATCTCAAAATGATGAAACAGCATCCGGCGATCAAGAATGTATCCGAAGAACATCGGCACGAAATTTACTGGGGCGAGATCCTGGCCTACTGGAAGGCTGCGGGATTGATGGAGGGGATGCCGAAGGCGAAGGGTGGCGAACAATACCACCGGTTACAAGTTGCAACCAGTGCCATAGCTGACACTACCTACGCCGATCTCGGCACAGATAAGGTACAGGTTCATCGCTGGCGCCGTCTGCACGACGGCTTTACCTGGGAGGCGCTGGAAGGATTGAAAGAAAAGATCCGGCTTCCTGGCTTGAATACAGTCCTCAGTCGCATTCCTTCCGAAACCATCCTGATAATTCCGTCTCCCGGAAAATATCCTGTCATCTATGCCGATCCCCCATGGAAATATGATTTCGCGCAATTCGGAGATGTAGCAATCAAAGGATATCCGACCCTGACTGCCGAAGAGATCGTTAATTATGAGATCGAAGGAATATTACTTAAAGACTATTTTGACAAAAATGCGGTGCTGTTCCTATGGGCTACCAACCCAAAGCTTGTTGAAGCTCTTCAGGTGATGAGCGGATGGGGCTTCGAATACAAAACAAACATCTGTTGGGACAAGATAAAGGCGACTTCTTCGACAATGGGTAAATGGTTGAAAGGCCGGCACGAATTGCTATTGATCGGGACGAAAGGGAAACTTTCTCCTCCTTCGCCTGATAAGAAAATCGAGTCCGTCTATCAAGAAGAGAAGGGAGCACATAGTAAAAAGCCGGAATTCTTTTTCGATCTAATTGAGGGATGGTATATGCTTCCCGAAGAATCAAAATATTTAGAACTGTTCAGCCGCAACCAACATAGTGAAAGGTGGGAAGTCCTTGGCAACCAAATACAGCAAGCGTGAAAATATCAAAGATGGACGACTGGATGCGGGAGAGAGAGCAATGATTCGAGAACAGATCGCCATTCTAGAACCTGGGGCACATTTATATGCCGTCAGTTATGAAAAGAATCCTGAACTCGAAGCAAAAGGATGGGATATTCGACTCGTTCGACTTGATAAATCAGAGAGCGGAATTGAATACAAGAAAAGACGCCCAAGTTGGATAAAAAATGCAGGCTGTGATTTTGCGATAGAAACCTATGATGGCAATCGTCCGGGTGGAGAAGGGTGGTTCATTCTTTATGAAGGTCAAGGAATCGCCTATTTAATATTTTTATGGAAAAGCTGTAAAGAACAAGATGGTGATGGATGCACGCATAAATATAAATGCTGCGGATGTGAAGTTGAAAGAACTCATACTCACATGGCGATTTTCACAAATACAGATGAATTGTTTTTTTCTACGGTGAAAAAATTAAACGAGCAAAATCAATATCCTACTTTTGAAGTAATAGAAAAGGGGATGGACGGAATTGAGAGAAAAGTTGGAGGGTTTATTTTAAATTTGTACGATATTTTGGAATTGCGAGTATACGATACAATCGACACTCCTTTAAATAAATTATGGAATAAAAGTAAGGAAATCCCTAAAAAAATTACACTTGGAGTACCCTGGAAGTTTAAGATATGAAAGCTGATATCTGGATGCCTATCTACATCGGTGACTATCTGCGGGATACTATGTGCCTGAACACCGAAGAGCACGGAGTATATTAGAGGGAGGGGAATGTGGCTCGTGGCAGAATGATCAACAAGAAAATAAGCCTGAATAAAGCGGTGAATGACCTATCCTCCGATACTTCTAGGCTCGCATTCACCTGGGCAATAGCCCATTTAGATGCCTCCGGTAGAATTTCGGGGGACCCGAGGGCCTTGAAATCAACAATTTTCCCACGTAGGGAAGGAATAACAGTAAAATTATTCCAAAGTTTTATTGAAGAATGGGTATCGGGTGGTCTTGTAATATGGTACGAGGCAGACGGAGATAAGTGGCTACAATTCAATAAATTCCGCGAAAATCAGCCCGGCCTACGTCCCGAACGCGAGAAGGATTCTCCTATTCCCTCTCCGGAGGAAGGCCGGAGTTTATCCGGAGTAAATCCGGAAACACTCCCGCATAAGTTAAGTGAAGTTAAATTAAGTGAAGAGAAGATAGCGCGGCGCGGCGATTCTCCGGAATCGCTATCACTTAAACCCATCTCTTTTTCTGCAGATGATGCAGCACTATACACGTCTATCAAGGTCCGTTTTGAGAAAGAGCAGCCGCAACATCGATTCACCAACTACAAAAAAGAAGGGCAGAGTATTAAATGGCTCATCGAGAAAGCCCGCGCAAGAGATCCCGATTCGCCGGATGTGTTTCTTGAAGGCATGATCCGGATGTTTGAGTATCTGCGATCGATAGACAAGTTTTTCAAAGGGCAGCCATTCCTTCCGTCTGCCCTGAACGCCTCGGCAATATGGGACAGGGTGCTTTCGGCTGCACAGGAGCGATTCAAGGAAGAGCAGGCAGCCATAAAGTATGATGATATTTCGGAGGTGCAATTTTGACCACTGAACAGTTTATCCACGAAGCACAGGGGTACTTCGGGCCTTACAGCCCTATACAGAAAAAATACGTGAGCTTGTGGTTGAGGGAAATCCCAGCAAAAGCCCTGCCACTTCTTTGGGCTGAAATACTCAAGGCTGTAAGCCCAGTCTATAGGGTACCACCTGGGATCAAAGAGCTGGATGACGCCTGGCGTGTTGTGAAAGAGCGCAGATGGGACGAGCTGCTTCCAGCACCAGAATATCAGGACGATGGGATACCGACGGACGAGGAAAAGAAAAAGGTCGCCGAACAGTGCAGAGAGCTGCTCGGTAATTTGGCTGACTGTAAAACAGCCGGCCAGCAGGAGGGATTATGAGTGAAGTAAGACGAGAGGTGAGGACATTTAAGGTACAATTGAAATGTAATATTTGTGGAGAGAGTATGTCTTTCGATGGACACGAAACGGAACAACTTACAAACAGCCACTTCATCCAACACAGAACATATCGTTGCCCAAACGGGCATAAGGTTGTAAGGGATAATGAATATCCCCGCACTGAGTATGAGGAGATCGAGGAGAAGCCCAATTCAATATATTTCAAACCAAGAACAGATGGTGGTCCGCCAGAGCCAAATTGGATTTTGATTAACAATGTCGAGATCCGCGCCCGCGCGATCGATGAGATGTGCGCAGAGGCCAAGGGTTGTTGTGTACGTTTTTTAAGCACATTCCATAGTTCTGACTGGATAAGTTCTTTATGCAGGGCTCTTGACTTGAACGCTGCCCGGCTCAAGGGGGAGAAGTGAATCCCGTAATAAAAACACTGTACATGGAGACGACAAAAAAGGAGCCCGAAGATACCAGCGCCGAGATTGAAGTCAAGTTGCGAAAGTATAATCTATCGCGGTACATGAAAGATTATTCGGGCGGCGAAGTGGTGGGTTGCATCTTTACGATCGCCGTCAAAGGAAAAGATGTGCCGATAAAATTACCTATCAGGTGGGAACCACTGCTCGAGATGGCGAACCGGGGCGAAACAAAATATATCAAGCCTGGAGACAAAGATCAGGCCAAGCGGGTTGCGTGGCGGCAGATCCTCAGGTGGATAGAATCACAACTCGCGCTCGTTGACCTGGAGATGGTTGAGATGGCCGAGGTATTCTTGCCGTATATGATGATCGACAAAAAACGAACGCTCTATCAGCACTTGGTCGAGAACGGCATGAGGCTTATTGAGGACAAGGGGGAAAAGTGATGGGTGGAAACGCAGAGTGTCAGATAAATAAATGGCCCGAAGGCGAATGTTGCTGTAACTGTAAGCAGCGAATTGAACTAGAAGACGGGACGCCGCCATACAAAAAACACGGATATGTGTGCGTTGCTTTATACGAAAGCGGATATGAAATAATCAATCCAACCGAGGAACACGGAAAATGCGAGTTCTGGATGGAGAAAAAGTAATGCCAGCAAAACAAGGTGTAGGTAAAGGCAAGCGCGGCTCTCGCAAGATAGGGCGCGACAAGAAGAAGGGCGGGAAGTATAGACTCTCGGGTCGTCGCGAGAAGAACAAGACTCGGGAAGAAGCGAAGAGGCAGGCAACATTTGAAAAGCGGAAAGCCAAGCGGGAAAGGACGGGGAAGTGATGCGTGAGTTGAAGTTCAGAGTATGGGATAAAGTAAACAAGGAAATGTTTACGGATTTCCCAAGCGAATATACGCGTAGAAAAATCGGCAAAGACACTAATCTTATGGTGATGGATTTAGAAAATGTCGCCATCAGTCTCGATGGACAGACTCTGTATATCATGGACGAATGCGGGAATTATGAATATCTGAATATGAATGATTATATTATCGAGCAATACACCGGGCTCACGGACAAGGATGGCAAGGAGATATACGAGGGTGACAGAATCAAGCACGCCCTGTGGGGCGAATTCAACATCGTCCGGGATGATATGGACGCAGCTTTCAGAGCCGTGTCAGATGATGGAGACCCCGATCTTAATCTTGGGCACGCGCAGTTGACCAGATGCAGGATAATCGGCAACAGCCGAGCGAAGCGCGAGAGGAGGGGGAAGTAATGAGGTGGATACCGATTACAGAGAGGTTGCCCCATGGGATCGAATTTGACCTGGCCGGACTTGAAATAACGATCCTGGACGAAGTTGGGCACAGGCATGTCTATAGGGCATGGTATTTCGAAAGCGACGCTCATATTATGAAGTCGCACTGGGAGATATCCGACGATAGGGGGCACACGATCCCGTTTGAAGTGATTGCCTGGAGGAAAGCGCCGAAGCCGTGGAAGGGGGACAAATGAACACACCGCAGATCGTTGTAAGAAAGAATATGAGCCCAGAAAGACTGGCGGAAATACGGGACTGGATTCATTTTACCAGAAATAGCAATGCGCACGCCTATGCGAGAATCATAATGATGGAATTGATTGTAGAAATTGAAAGATTGCAAACAATTAAAGTCGCGATAAAGGAGGGATCATGAACGCGCCGCAGATCAGGAGGAGGATTCGGCCATGATCTACTCCCTCGCCGTCGGCATACTCAAGGAACTCTGGGTCGCCGTCCAGCTCCACGCCCGGGACATCGTCGACGCGCTTCTGGTGCTCACGGCATGGGCAGCGGCACGTCCGTACTGGCGGCATTACATCGTCAAGCACGAGCTCCGCGGCATGATGCGCGAGCGGTACGGTCGGCAGGCGGAATTGCTCGCGTACTATAAAGTCAAATGCCACGCGCTCAAAGAAGAAAACGATCGGCTGAACACGGAGAACATCCATCTCCGCGCCGGGTGGGTCCGGATGCAGGCGAACTATGCACGAGGTCTCGACATGGCGGTCGAGATGGGACGGCTCGGTGTGCCGGCGTCGCAGGCGAAGAGCAGGAGGGCGGCGGGGTGACGCATATATCCTTGTTCAGCGGAGTGGGAGGTCTTGATTTGTCTGCCGAGTGGGCTGGCTTCGAGACGGTGCTCCAGGTAGAGAAAGATCCGTATTGCCTGAAGGTGCTTGCGAAACACTGGCCGGACGTGCGGCGGATCGAGGATATACACGATGTCAAGGGGGACGAAGTTGAACAATCAGTTACCGTTATTTCCGGTGGGTCACCATGCCAGCCAGCAAGTACAGCCGGGAAGCGAGGAGGCCGAAGCGATGACCGCTGGCTCTGGCCGGAGTTTGCTCGCGTCGTTGAATTGTTTCTACCCAAATGGATCATGGCAGAGAATCCTACTGGAATCCTTAGTCTTGAGGACGGCGTGGCGATCGAGGAATGGCTTGCTCGTATGGAAGCTCAAGGTTACACGTTTCTCCCACCGCTTGTGTATCCACTTGCAGCACTCGGTGCCGATCACAGACGATACCGCGTGTTCTATGTTGCCCACCTTGACGGCGAGCATGGCAACCCCTGCGGATATGGAACAGGCGAAATATGCGGGAAGAGATCCTCGGCGACCAAGTTACAAGAAAGCGAAATCAGAGGGAGCTGCGATACGTCCATCAATCGGGATGATAGCAAAATTGCTCCCTACCTTGACAGTAGGAGGTGGGGGGAATCCTCCGGAAAGACTGATTCCATACAAGGGGCATTTCATTCGACCAAGCGGGAAGAAAGCTCATCTGGGGTTAGATCAAGTAGCCAAGATGCTACCGACTCTTCGAGCGGCGGATGGCATGAAAGGGAGTCGAACACCGGAGGGAGCGGCCAAGGAACGAGAACGGAGGAGGAATCAGGGAGTGGATTTGCCTACTGCCGCTGGTGGGACGATCGCTCCAGACTTTTGCGAATGGTACATGGGGTTCGAGGACGGATGGACGGACATAGAATCAGGGCGCTCGGGAACAGTGTATCGCCACAACAAGCGTACCCCATCTTCAAGGCGATAGCCGAGGTCGAGCGATGCGAGTAGAGCAGCCCAAAGACAAGCACATCGTGAGCCTCTACGGTGATGCTGCATTCCTGCGGCGCGATACTTATGACAAAAGGTGGAGCACCGGCAACAAGAGCACGTACCGCACGATGTGGCCGCCTGAGAAGATACGCTGGATCCAGGACAACTGCCTGGGCCTGCCGCATAGTGAGGCGGTGCAGATGATCGTGGAAAAGTACGATGTCTCGAGGAAGGCCGCGGGGGCGATTATTCGACGGGCTAGGGAGGAGGAGTGATAGTGTGAACCAAAATGGGCCAATAGCCTTTAGAATTATAAATCCAATAATAAGAATACTTCTTGCTAATGGTAGGCCAAACGATAAACAGGCGATAGGATTATCAAACCAAGAATATCCGGTTGCCCGCGATAAAGCCATGAAGCAAATATTATACAAACAAATCCAAATTCAGGCTGCCATGGAGATTATTTTCAACCCTCCCGTGACATTCAATCAGAATCTTATTCGTGAAACATATGCACGCAAAATAGAAAAGCTTGTCATGGAAATAAACGAGTTTTTTAAGTCAAAAGAAACACAGAGGAGAAATCAAGTGTCTGATAAAACCTGGAAGAAAGACGAACGAAAGGTGGCTGCCTTCTTCGGAGGCCAACGGAATCCGTTATCAGGAGCCAATAGCCGGCATACCGGAGGAGATGTCATTCACCCAAGTCTTTACATCGAGAATAAGCGCCGGCAGAAGCATTCCGTGGTAAGCCTATGGAGTCTCACTGCCGAAAAGGCTAAGCTTGAGGGCAAGATACCTATTGTTACGCTTACAGAGCATGGGAAGTCAGGATTCTGGGTGGTGTGCAAGGCGGAGGATCTAGTCAAGATAAAGGAGGTTTTGAATGCGGGAGATTGAATTCAGAGCGTGGCACAAGATAAGGAAAAAAATGTATATCGTTATGAATCTAACAAAAGCAGAACAGAGCGAAGGTCTTGCAGATGCCGAAGAAAGTGAGATCATCGGCAACAGCCACACCACACCGGAGATGGTACCGTAATCATGGGAAGAACTTGCACCATTTGTTCACACCCAAAACGCAAAACGATAGACAAAGAAATTGCGAAAGGAGCCTCGAACCGTTCTATAGCGGCCCGATACGGTATTAGTACGGGTACGGTGCAAAGACACAAGAAGCACGTCAAGAAGTCAATAAAAAAGGCGCGGGACAAAACGGATATTGCCATAGGGAAGTCAGCCATAGAAATATTCGATGAGCTGCTTAAGGAGGCAGAAGATCAATACAAAGTTGCAACAGTGCTTACCAAACCGGCATGGTTTAAGGAATGGCGCGGAATGGTAGAATTGGGATTCAAACTAGGGATGGAAGCACAAAGACAAAAGCGCAAAGAAAAAGACAAAGATGCCACGCCGGCGGTGCTCGGACTTATCGACGAGGTGTTTAAATGACACTCCAACAGACCCATGCACAGTATAGGCGTATCTTGGCGCAGGCTACAAGGGACGGATGTAGGCAGGATGCGGTAAGAAAACTAGCCGAGATGGATCTGTTCTTTTTCCTGCGTTATGTCCTGCATCGTGAAGATGCCGATCATGAATGGGTATATGCACGTTGCAGAGAATACCAGGCGGCACCCGACGGATATTTGGATTTATGGTGGAGAGAGGGATACAAGAGCACGATAATTACATTCGCCGGGATAATATGGAATTTGATCCATGATCCCGAGCGAACGTATCTCATTCTAAGCTATGTACGTCCGATCGCAAAGAGTTTCTTGCGTCAGATAAAGCAAGAGCTTCAGAATAATGAAGAGCTCAAAGAATTATGGCCGGATATATTCTGGCAGAATCCCAAAAAGGAAGCGCCGAAATGGTCAGAAGACGACGGAATAATTATTAAACGTAAGGGCAATCCCAAAGAATCAACCATTGAGGCCTATGGTTTGACAGATGGACAGCCAACAAGTAAGCACTCAACAGACGTACATTATGAGGATATTGTTACTCTGGATACTGTGCGTACAGAGGGAATGCTCACTAAAACCACAGACGCGTTTTTGTATAGCCTTAATCTTGGTGTCCGGGGTGGAAGAAGGCGGGGCGTAGGATCAACATGGCATTTTAATGATGCTCATGCATACATAGTTAAAAATAAAATACTTGTTCCCAGAATATGGACGGCGACAAAGAATAATAAATTCGATGGTGAGCCATGGATGGGCACGCGAGAAGAACTTGCCAAAAAGATAGCTGACATGGGGCCATATATCGCAAGTGCTCAGCTCTTTATGGATCCCGTCCATGAGAATCTACAAGGATTCGACAGAGCATGGTTGCGCTACTGGAAAGCCGACCGATTCACCGGGTTGAATATTTACATCTTGGTGGATCCGGCAAGCGGGAAAAAGAAGAACAACGACTATACTGTGTTTATTGTAATGGGACTTGGATCTGATAGAAATTACTATATACTGCACTGGATAAGGGACAGGCTAAGCCTGGTGCAAAAGGCGAACGTCCTTTTCAGCCTGCACCAAAGGTACAGACCTCGAGATGTTGGGTACGAGCAGTATGGGATGCAGGCCGATATTGAGCATTTTCAAGATAGGATGAACAGAGACAATTATAGATTCGGAATTACGCCGCTTGGCGGACCGCTCGGTAAAGATGACCGGATCAGAAGGCTCGTTCCACCGTTTAACCAGGGACGTGTTTATATTCCAGAGAACACTCCATATGTTCAATATGACGGAGTGACCGTGGATCTCACAAGGCAATTTATCGACGATGAATATCTGGCATTTCCCTACTGCGTACACGATGACATGCTGGATGATCTATCGAGAATCATGGACCCGGATTTCAGTGCCGTGTTTCCGCAGGGCAAGGAACACGACCCGCTGAACCTAGAAGGCAGAGACGAGATTTACGACCCGCTTAGGCATGGGTTATAGGAGAAGTATGAAAATAATAGAAGACGGATATGATGAATATTATACAAAAGAGGTGATATTTACTCCTAAAGAATTTCATGAATGTCTTGGAGTAACAAATAAAAGAACTCGGGAATGGATAAAGGCCGGAATATTAGGACCAGACACAAGGGAGAAAAAAGGTAGGGGCAACGCAAGACCATATAGGTTTATTGAATTATATATGGCGGCTGTAATAAAAGAAATATTGAATTTAACTCATTCGAGAACATTGAATATATTTACTAAAACTCTATTATTTTTAATAGAAGAAGCCATAGAAGAAAGATGCCATGAATTATGTATTACATGGGATAGTGATAGAAAGGAATGGTATGGCTTTACTAGAGATGATGATGGATGTATTAGCGACGACAAAGTGTTATTAAACGCAATTGTGTCCATTACGATTAATATAGATAATATATGTAAATCCATGAACGAAACAATCAATCATAAACTCAAGGAGGCCCTATGTCCGAACCAAGATGTTTGACCTGTAAATGGTGTGACCCACAAACCGCAGATCAAGGGCTCTGCCGGTGCAACCCGCCCACCTGTGCGGCGATTCCGGGTCCACAAGGACAGATCGGCACTGCCGCACTTTGGCCGCCCGTGTTCCTCACGAAGGATCGGTGCCATAGGTACGAGGAACAACTCGTTAAGCCGGTGAGCAGCACGATCAACTTGTTGGACAGGGGGAACTGATGGAAGATGGATACAAACAACTAGCTGCCGCAGTAATAAATCAAGCCTTTGAAGATTTATTAGAATGCAATAAGCAATGCATGGAAGGTGAGGAAGAGGTGCATAGAATACGAAGAGAACAAGGCAAAGCATTTCCATTAAAGTGTGAACAAAAAAAGGACAGAGAATCCGCAGAATCTTTTTTCAATAGTACTGATTTTTACTTATGGGCAGATGTATTAAATCTGCCGCATTATATTATAAAAAACAAGTATTTAAATTATTTATTGCAATTACGAAAAAGCTTCCCATGTATACAAAATGATATTAAGGGGCTGGGGCAATAATGGAAAACCCGATCAAGCCGGACGGACATGTAGACTGGCTCAAGGTACGCCTGCTCACGTGCAAGTATGGTGAGGTAGGATTGCTCTTCACCATGCGCGATGGGCGGATTATCCGGGCGCAGCATGTGGACAGGGAGACGTTCAAGTCTCAGTTACCGGAGGACAATATTATACAGAATGAAACAAGAGAGGTATAAAAATGATTTCCATGACTATTTCGGAAGCAGAAAAAGAATATGGCAAGGATCAAATTGATTGTATAAGGGATAGGATCGCAGAAGGCAAAATAAGCGGGTTCCCTTGTACAGTCAGATTGGAAAACAGAAAATGCGAAAAGAAAGGATTTTACAAGTTTCATGAATTGATTCCATGGTGGAACCCGATTATGGGATTTTTTAATACGCCACCTGAAATGCAACAGAGTCATATTGTAAATTTACGAGAAGACCCGAAAGAATAACCCTTGACAAGTGATATAGATTTGATGTAAATTTAAGTTAGATTATGTGCGAGTAATATCCAAGGCGAACCTACCGGAAGACCCGGCGGAGCGCAGAGGATCGACAGCCACGATATGGCTGCGGTCTTGTGTGCTTTTTTATTTCCCGGAGGGTCTATGTCCGATATGGTTCCCGATTCAAGCCAATCCATAACAGACCTGATTCTCGCTGCTCCCGACCAAACCTGGAAGAAGCTGAAGTCTGCCCTTCGCGTTACCACCAAGGATGAGGCTGTAGCCATGGTAGCCCAGGACGAAAAGGCCGCAGCACTTGCACTATCCATCCTTTCAAACAAAGGAAAGAGCCTGCTCACGCAACAGGCCACAGTACCGGAAGAGACGATGCTTACAGCGCCGGCAAGACGCAGCGGAAAGGCAAAGGTGAAATTTTGATCGAAGTTGCCGAGATCACACATCGTTTATCTACTCTCAAACAAATGCGGAAACCTTGGGAGCCGCTATGGAAGGACATAAACGACCTTGTGCTTCCCAGGCGGAGTTTTTGGGATATCGATGCCACCGAAGGCCAGAAACCCAGCGTCAAAACATATGACGGTACGGCGATTGCGTGTCTGCAATTGATGGTGGACGGACTTCTCGGCGCCCTTGTGAATCAGATAGATCGATGGTTCCGGCTGGTGATGGAGGACAAGAGCCAGCAAAACCTGGAAGACGTAGCGGACTGGCTGGAAGAAAACGAAGAAATACTATACGCCGAGTTTTCCCGTTCTAACTTCTACGAATCGATTTCAGAGTTTTTCATGGATGCCGGCTCGATCGGTACAGCCGTGATGTTTACCGAGGATGAAATCGTATCCGACCGAATGCTGTTTTCCACCCGGCATATCAAGGAATGTTATCTCGCCGAATCCAAAACCGGCATGGTGGATACACTGTACCGCGATTACGTGATGACAAACCGTGCGGCTTATCAGATGTGGGGGAACAAGCTCCCACAGCAACGACAGGATGCAGCAAAATCGGCAGCTTATGCCAAGGCGCATATCATTCACGCGGTATTCCCAAGATCCGACAGAGTGCCGGGAAAGATCGATGGTATCAATAAGGAATTCGCTTCCGTTTATGTGGACAAAGATCACAGTCAGATTATCGATATAGGCGGATACGACGAATTCCCATACCTGGCGTGGCGCTGGCGGAAAAACAGCGATGAGGCGTACGGACGATCTCCAGCCGCCGATGCAATAAACGATATTTTCAGAATCAATCAGGTCGGCTTGACCATGCTCAAGGCCGCCCAGCTCGCCGTTGAGCCGCCGCTGAATGTACCCGACTCGATGAAGGGCACGGAGCGGATAGTCCCACGTGGATACAACTACTATCCCACGGGCAGCCGGGATCGTATCGAAGCCATAAATCTATTCCAGAATTATCCCATAGGCAAAGACCAGGAAGAATCGATTAGGGATCAAATCCGCGAGAACTTCAGGACGCGTATTTTCTTACTCATGGAACAGCTCGAGAAGGGCAACTATACGGCAACGGAGATTATCGAGCGTCAGGGTGAAAAGGCCGCTGTACTGGGAGCGACCATCGGGAGGCTGAATAGCGAATGCCTTATCCCGTTGATCGACAGGGCCTACAAGATTTGTGACCGCAAAGGAATCCTGCCGCCGCCACCGCCCAGCCTGATGTCCGGAGGCCGGGTGCACGTAGAGTTTCAAGGCCCGCTCGCCATGGCCCAGAAACGATATCACCAGACAAGAGGAGTACAGGCCGGCGTGGAGTTCCTGAAACAGATGGCAGAGCTCGATCCGAACGGACAATCAGCTTTCCTGGACAACGCAGACCTGGATGAGCTCGCCCGGATCGGCATGGATTCCTCGGGGATTCCACAGAAGGTTATCCGCGAGCTCTCGCAGGTAATGGCGATCCGCAAGACAAGGCAGGCGGCTATTCAGGCTCAACAGAAACAGGCGATGGAGCTGGAGCAGCAGAAACTACTTGCCGGGAACGTGGACAAGCTTAACCAGCCGATGCAGCCGGACTCGATGTTGGCCGGACTGGCGAAGGGAGGGCAACGTGCCCAAAGGTAGTCGCGTGCACAAGGTTTATACAGCTCTCCGAAGAGGAGGGGCGAGCAAAGGAAAGGCTGCGCGGATAGCGCAGAGTAAGACGGGACAGTCCTTGAAGACCGGAAGGAAGAAACGCGGTCGTTGACCGCTTAAATAAATCAAGTCTCGCCACTGGCGGGCACGGAGGAATCTTATGAGTAGTGTTACGAGAATGGCTCAGAGCGATCGCAATCTGAGGATGCCTGATGGCACACAAATCGGCATTAAGAGGGTGGGGCAACAGAACGATGAGATCATATCTCAGCTCCACGGGAATCTCTACGAGCAGTCCTTTCGGAACCTGTTGTATGGTGCGGCCAGCCAGGCAGCGACGACCACGACAATCGCGCTGGCTACGACCTATACCGGGCTATGTCTTTCGAATCCGGCAGGGAACAACATGAATCTGGCTCTTCGCCAGGTCGGCATCGCTCTTTCCGTTGCGCCCGCCGGGGCCGGCCTCATAGGACTTGGCGGTGGATATTCGGCTGCCGGTATTGCAACCCATACCACACCGCTGGTGACATATCCGCTGAATCTTGGGAATGCTAACGCCGCAACCGGATTGGCTGATGGTGCGGCTACCCTGGTGGCCGGCGCGGGTGCTGGACTCTTGAGGGTGATCATGCCCTGTCTCAGTGCGTTTACCAACGGCGCATTATTTGGAACCACTCCCCAGGTTATCGACATGCATGGCTCGGTAATCATCCCGCCCGGCGGTTTCGTGTTCATCTACACGCTGACCGTTGTTATCGGTTTCTTCGGCTTCACTTGGGAGGAGATTCCTAGAACCTAATGCCCGAGGAACTTGACGGACCGGAAGCACGACGGAAGGAAGTAGAAGCCCGACTGAAGGCAATTGATGCGGCGTTCGACAACGTATTCAGCAGCCCCGACGGACAAATAGTCCTCGGGGTTCTGCTGGATGACTGGAAGTTTTTGGAAGAGGTGACCGGAGAAGGCATGCAAGCGTTAAACAATTATGCCAAGTTTTTTCTCATGCATAGAGTTTCACCTCGGATATCGGCCCAGGCTATAGAAGTCTGGAGGAAAGTAACGAGTAAGGAAGTGTAAAATGGCAGACGAACAAGCTGCGAGCCCGGGAACGGACAACCCGCAGGCTGGTGGACAGGGGGGGGGAACAACCCTCACCACGCAGAAGACTGAAAGCACCACGCCGTTGGCGGAAGGTGCGACCAAGTTACAGCCTGCATGGATGGCACAGCTACCGCAAGACCTGAAGGAAGACCAGAGCTTGACCAAATTCCAGACCATCGGGGATCTGGGGAAAAGCTACAAGGAGCTTGAAGGGAAGCTGGGTAAAGCTATTGTCCTACCTGGCGAAAAGGCCACGGACGAGGAAAAGGTACGCTATCGGAAATCAATCGGCGTGCCTGACAAACCTGAAGACTACAAACTGGATCCGGTAGAACTACCCGGAGGGATCACGAAAGACGAGGCGACCGAGAAGGCGTTCCTTGCCAAAGCGCATGAGCTTAATCTCACGCTCGATCAGGTCAAGAACGTCCACCAATGGTATTACAAGCAATTGGCGGATGATATGAAGGTGGTGAAAACTACCATGGCCGAAGTCGAGACAGCAATGGCGAAGGAATACGGAGCCGACTGGTCGCAGGCAAAGGGATTCATGGAGCGAGGATTCGCTCAGTTTGCCGATGCCGAAACAGCAAAGCTTTTCGATCTTTCCGGACTGGGGAATCATCCGGGAGTAATCCGAATGTTCATCAAGATGGGAAAGCTCATCACGGAACATCCATTCGTGGATGGGAAGAATGAACGTACGGAATCCTCACCTATCGGTCAGAGAAGCAATCAAGAATTGGCCGATGTAGTATATCCAGCGAAGCAGTAGTCAACTGGAGGTAGCATATGGCTACCCTTGGAACGAATGCCGTTACCTACTTGGACCTGGCTTCCAGGATGGGATCGGATAACAAAATTGGTGCCATTATTGAGCTGTTGGCAAAAACCAACGAAGTTCTTACGGACATGGTGACCATTGAAGGCAATTTGCCGACTGGTCATAAAACCACCGTGAGGACGGGTCTGCCGACCGCCACCTGGCGTAAACTCAATTATGGTGTCCAACCCACAAAAAGCCAAACCACGCAGATCACGGACACTTGCGGAATGCTCGAAGCATACGCCGAAGTAGACAAGGATCTTGCAGACCTCAATGGCAATACGTCAGCCTGGAGACTTTCCGAAGATCAGGCGCACCTTGAGGGCATGAATCAGCAAATGGCAACGGGGATCTTTTACGCTACGCAAGCAACCAATCCGGAACAGTTTACCGGACTCATGCCGAGGTATCCTCAATACGGAGCGGAACTACCGACTATCACGGCGTACAACTGTATCGATTCCTATGGAGCGGCCAGCGGTGCAGTCCAAACATCAATCTGGCTTATCGTATGGGGAGAGAACACCGTACACGGGATCTATCCGAAAGGATCAACCGCGGGTTTCAAACACGAAGACAAAGGGCAGGTAACTCTTGACGATGATCAGACCCCTCCTGGGCATTACGAAGGTTACCGGACTCACTATCAGTGGAAATTGGGACTTACGGTCAGAGATTGGCGGTATGCCGTAAGAGGCGCCAACATTGACACGTCGGCACTCTCTGCAACGGTGGTGGATCTTATTCCGACGATGATCAAAATGTACTACAGAATTCCGTCTTTCGGTATGGGCAAGGCGGCGTTCTACTGCAATAGGCTTATTGCTGAATATTTGCAGCAGCAGGCCCAGGTCAAGAGCAATCTTGCCCTGAGTTACAGCGAGGTCGGAGGAAGTCCGTTGACGACCTTTATGCGTATCCCGATTCGTCGGTGCGATGCGATCCTGAATACCGAAGCCGAAGTGCTCACCATCTAGGAGGATGAAAATGATAATCGATAAACAACTACAATTCTCCTTGCTTCAGGACGAAACCACTGTAGCCACTCATATTTCGGACCACGTGCTCAATCTGATTCACTATCCAACAAACGTCATCGACAACATGTTTTTAGTGTTTCGGATCGGGACGAAGATCGTATCCGTTGGAGGGACGTCTACCTTTGATATTCGACTGGTGACCTCGGCGGCGGTTGGGCTTGGAACGCCTACAGTTCTATGGAGTTCTGGAGCAACGACGAACGCCACACATTGTGGCTGGGCTGCAAATAGTATCCCGTATGTGATCAAGGTTCCGCCTACGATGTTACTGCAATACCTCGGTATGCTGTACATCATCGGGACGGATGTATTCTCGGCCGGGACCTGGGATGCTTTCCTGACTCCCGATGCGCCGTATTATATTCCGGCGACACCATAAGGAGAGGTTATGGAACAGGAAATCCTGGTGGAATGCTTATGCATTACGAGCACGGCTGCGGATTACGATTACTACCAGGCTGGCACGAAATACACCATTGACATGGTGTGGGCAAAGAAACGCGATGTCTGGCGGTACTTCAAGCCTCTAAGAGAGGTCTCGGTGAAGGAAGTCAAAGAGAAGTATCAGGATGAAAGCCCCATGCCAAGAACCGAGAATGCCGAATACAACAAGCGTGTCCGCAAAGCCAGAACACCAAGAGTAGTGGCCGCGAAGTAACTACCAGGGAAACAAAACCAGTGAGGGCGGATTAGCTTCCGCCCTCTTTTCAGGGAGAAACCATGGACGACCTCGATATCGTTAACAGGGCGTTGCGTCGAATCGGTGCGCCGGCTGCATCAAGCATGGCCGACACGGCACGAGCCGCGGCCAGGGCGATAGAAGCCTATACAAGAAGCCGAGACGAAATCCTGCGTGCGATTCACTGGCCTTGCTGCACGATGCGCAAGGTTGTTCTCAATGAAAATGAAATGGCGTGTCCATGGGTTACCCTCACGCGATTTGAAGCAGGATACAGGGCCACGAATGACAGCGACAAAACATATATCTGCACAACCGCCGGGATAACCGGGGCCACGGGACCGACCGGAACGGGCACGGGAATAACCGATGGAACATGTGTATGGAATTATGTTGAAGCCTCTGATGCCACGAACAACTGGTGCCACTGGCCGCTTACTGATTACGTGGTAGGTGATATCGTAGCCTGGGCCAACAGGCGAATCTATGTGTGCATCACAGCCGGAACAACCGGGGCAGCCTCACCTCCCACGACGACAAAAGCAGATATTACAGACGGTACGGTGCACTGGATGTACTATGGAACCCTGCCGCTCAACCGGACGGTATATGCCTATCAGTATATAGTCCCTGAAAACTGTCTGAAGATCCAGAAAGTCCCTAATCTTGCAGCACTCACCGAACAACAGCAGGGCGTACAATTCAGTTACGAGCAACATTGGCTATACTGCAATCAGGACGAATCGTTTTTAAAATACACACTGAGAGAAGAAGATCCCACCAACTGGGATGCGTTACTTCAGGCATGCGTTGCACTTCGAATTGCTACGGAAATCGTATTCGATATTACCGGACAGAAATCCTTGACCACGGAAGTGTATCAGGAATTTGGAACGATCCTCGCAGTAGCCAAGGATACGGCAAGGACCGAGGGAATGGAAAGCGAACCCGAACCCGTACGCTGGGAGGATGTGTAGGTGTACCAACGCACCCTCTTAACAGATTTCACTGCCGGTGAGCTCAGCCCCAAGTTTTCAGGCAGGGCGGAGCTTGAAATCTATTCCCGGGGCGGCGCAACCCTTGAGAACTGGGTGCCGTTTACCCAGGGCGGTGTCATCACACGGCCGGGTACTCAGAATATGGGAACAACAAAGAGCGGCGCAACCGGACGGCTGATTCCGTTTGTGGTGAGCAATACTTATCCTTTCGTAGTCGAGCTGACAAACAACAAAATGCGATTCTGGTTGAATGGGGCACTTGTCGGCGCACCGTTGGAATTAACGACAACCTATACCGCCGCTCAATTGTGGCAGATTCAATACTGTAAAGTCTGCAACGAGCTTTATCTGGTACACCCGGGACATCCGATTGCCGTAGTAACATGGGTTGGAGGTGCGGTTTTTACTCTTGGGGATCTTCCTATCTCAATAGCTTCTGATGTGCCTGCGTGGGCGCCGACTACCGCATATGTTCTGGACGCCGTAGTTACAAACGGAACACCGATGAAAGTCTATCGGTGTATCACCGCAGGGACTTCGGCAGGATCGGGCGGGCCGACAACCGAGGAAGATGATATCACCGACGGCTCGGCTCACTGGTTCTGGGAATACACGCAACCATTCAGCCAGGCCGGGGATTATCCTTCGGCAACCGCACATTTTCAAGGCCGTATGTTTTATGCCGGGACGGTAAACGATCCATCAACCACATGGGCAAGCGAGCCGTGGCATTACGGTGATTTCGATTATTTCAATATGATTTCCTATACGGCGACACGGATAAAGGATTCTTCCCTGTGGGCAAATCCGTTGAATCCAGAGACCGAGGATATCACGGTGACAAACACAGTCTATGGCGAAGCGAACGCCTTTGACTTTACCATAGCCTCTGATAACGAAGAAACTATTTATTGGTTAATAGGTGCAGACGCTTTGATTACAGGAACATCCATGTCTGAATGGGTATCTCCTCCAGACATAAATGCTCTTAATATCAAATCAAAGTGTCGTAGCGGGTTTGGAAGTGCTTTTATCCAAGCAACGATGATGGTGGATGCACCGGTGATGGTACAGGGTACTACTTCCCGGGCCGCCCTGCGAGAATACGCATACCTTGCCGAAAGCTCAGAGTTATCTTCACCGGACTTGTCCTTTGCTGCCGATCATATGCTGTATTCGGGATGTACGCAAATCGCATATATGCGGATGCCACAGCCAACGGTGTTTTGCGTATCGAACGGAGAAATTGCGGCGTTGCTTTATAATAAACCATATAGCGTTTTAGCCTGGTATCACATCATCATGGAAGGCGGGTTAGTCGAGAGCGTGTGTGTAGTACCGGGTACGGCAGATGATATTCTGTACGCTGTAGTCAACCGGGGCGGAACTCGATGCGTTGAAAAATTCGGTGACTTGTGGGACATGACATTGATTCCTCTGGATTCTTGGGTCCAGATCACGATAGCGGGAGCGACGCAAACAGGCCTGGAGCGATTCAACGGTCAGACTGTGACGATTTATAACATTACGGATAGCACGGTACACACGGCAGCGGTTGCCGGAGGCTCATTGACCTATCCTGCGGGTGACGGTGTGGGCAACGTGGTGCGGATCGGCATGGCGATAGAATGCGCCGGGAAAACCATGAACTTGAATTGCCAGACGGCTACGGGACCCGGACAGACGGCCATGAAAAGAATCAGTGCCGTAGGCGCCCGCGTGTTAACGAGTATGCCATTTCAGGCCGGATACTCGCAGACGGCAAACCTGGAGACGGCACAGAAGGATGATCAATCCGCCTGGATCTCGGCATACACGGGAAATGTGCGGATACCTTTCCAGGGCAATTGGGACCGGGAAGGCTATGTATGGTTCGTCCAGAATCAGCCGTATCGATCGTGTATCTTGAGTTTGGTACCGGAGATAGACGCATGACACGGTTACAGATGCGAGCTTTTACTGTAGAGGATTATCTCACCCTTGATGCTCTTGAAGATGAGAAGCTGCTCAGGGCCGGACAGAAAGTGCAGAGATGGGCGGAAGTGCATCTTCAGGCCGGACCGTCGGCGACTTTTACCACACCCGACGGAAGGATAATATTTTGCGGCGGTGTCCATGATCTCTGGCCGCACATCGGAGAGATATGGGGGGTGTTCTCAAAACTCGCGTATTACTATCCGCACACTCTGCAGGCGGTAAAGTGGTGCATCAAGGAACTGGTTGAAAAGATGTCCTATGTAAGACTTCAGGCCATCATTGTGACCGCAAACAAGACAGCTATCCGTTTCATAGAACATCTCGGGTTTCAGAAAGAAGGATTCATGCGATATTCGGGACCGCACGGCGAAGATCAATTCCTTTATGCCCTGGTTAGGGAGGATATCTAAATGGCTGATCCTGTCTCAATAGCAGCTGGTATTTTTGCAATTGGTGCCGGGATTGGATCAATGGTATCTGAAAGTATGTCCAAGTCTCAACGAATTGCAGAAGCCCGCGAGGATTATAAAGCCGCAATGAAAGATATCGATGCTCAAATAGCCGATGCTCAAGCTGAGAGTGAGCGACGAATAGGAACAACGAAAGCGGAAGGTATTGCCACACTCAAAGAACAGGGCGCACAGGCCGGATATGAAACGCGGCTGGCGTATACTCAGGCTGAGCTCTCTGCACAGTCTGCGGAGGCTCAAATTGCTACATCGGGCGTTAAACAGAAAGGTTCTCCCTTGCTCGCCGCCCAGCAACAAGTAGATTTGGCATACGCCCAGGCACAAAGAGTTGGAGAAAGCGGTCAGGCTACCATGAAAATAGGCGGACTGAAGCTTGGGACCGGATTGCAGAACATAAGGGCCGAGGAAACCTTGCTCACTAAAGAGTTGAGTCGGCGCCGAGCAGAACTCTATCGGAAGAAAGAAGCCCTGAAGGATCTATACTAATGATCGAAATACGCAAGAGTGATATCTATGAAGCCCGTGCAAGATCCTGGAGTCGTCTCGGTTCCATGGCGGGACAGGTGGGACAACTCGCCGGAATATTCGATCAGTTTTTTAACGCCCAGGCTGTAGAGCAATACAATAAGGGCGCCACGGCAACATCACAAATCCAAGAGAAATGGGATGCTTATAAAAAGCAAAGAGAATATGAGGTTCCCGTCTCTACTGGCGAAATTGAAACCGAACCCACGCCCGACATGACCGGAACTGTAAAAAAACGATTTGGCGAAATCAGTATGCAGGATCTTGAAGTGGCACATGATGAACTTGTTCAATCTCAAATAGATTGGGTGAATGAAAATATTACAAACAAGAAAGCAAAGAAGGAACTGATCCAGGCGATACAAGCTAATTCCGTTGATCATATGAAAGAAACGCGAGCCGTTTGGAATGAAGAGGCACAACGAGAAGCAGATGCTTCGCTTACCAACTTTACTAAAAATGTAATGGAACGCGCTATTCCGTGGCAAAAGAAATACGATCTCATTGAAGGACGGGTGTACGCCATGCGGGATGTTGGGAGAATGTACCCGGATGCAGCAGAAGAATATCTTCAGAAAGTCGCCGATGCCGCACAGTATGCTGAAGCTTCCATGGGCGCCCTTGCGGTGATGAAGGCAAGTGGCGCGGAGGCCGGAGAAAAATGGCTCGACGAGAACACACCGTATTGGAATGACACGCCCGATGTACGAAAAAAAGTACTCGAAGATGTGAGGCGTGAATGGGAATATCGCGGCAACGAAAAAGACAGATTACATGATGATCTGTTTTCTGATCTGCATATTAAAGCTGAAACAATCGAATTATGTGATGAAGCAATAGAAAAGCTGAAAGCCACCGATTATCACGACGATATGAAAAAAGAATACTGGACGCGGACTTTGAGAAATCGCAAGGAATACCTTGAGAATATGCAGAGAGTTCCGCCCAAGAACATGGATGAATATTATAAGCAAAATTATAATACGGCAAAATGGATGATACGGGAAAAAATAGCCAAGGGTGAAATAACCATCGAAGAAGCAATAAGAACTGTATATAAATTGATGGAAGGAAAAGATGGCCCATTATTGGCTGGAGATAAGGCCGCAGAGCTTATAGATTATCTCGAACGGCTACAGCCGGAAGCTGTCGATCGCGCGGCTGATTTTCTTAATAGCAAGGGAGCAGGACTTTCTGATGAAGAGAAAATGATAGTTGGAAACAAGCTTGATACATTACTTAAAGAAGATCCAACAATGACAACCAAGGATATTGAAGACGCCGTAAAAAATCTGACCGATCCGATTATAATACGCAAGCTTGACCAGGCTTTTCCCCTGAGAGAAATGATATTACCCGATACCTGGAATTTCAGCAACACTGAAAGAATGACTGAGGATATCCAAACCGATAAATATACCGGTCTCGTCAAAGATCGAGAAAAAGAATTGGGAAGATATAACGCAAAAGTGCTTGAGCACGCACAAAACAAATATCCAGAACATAATATCGTTAGCGTTTATACGGATACTCTCGGGGAAACAACAGGACATAAGGGAACGGCGGTGTTAGTGAACCGCATGGCGGAATTATATTATTTCAAAATGGAAAATAAAGCACTTGTATTATATAGATATGCAAGACAACGCAACGGTACTTATAAATGGGAAAAGGTGGAAGCTGGCTCGGCAAGAACCGTAACAGGTCCCGGATTTTAAGGAACAATCATGTCCGATGTATATGATTTTTTCAAACAATATGAAGAGAAAAAGAGAAGAAAACCTGTTTTGCCTGAAAAAAAACAGGAGCCTTTGCAGCGCCCATTATCAACGGGAATATCTCCTGTCGATGATATACTTGATTATTTCGGGCTTGAAACAAGTCCGATGTATCAACGTTCGAAGGGAGCGATTCCCAAACCGCCAGCCCCGGACGATCCGAATGTTTCTCTTGCCCGTCTTATTGCTTCTTCAGACGATCCCGTGGCGGAGATAGCACGTCTTAACGCTACGCAATATATTGCCAGGACTCTCAAACAAGATTTAGGTCATACATACGCCAATCTCGATACGATGTCCGAGTACTGGCTTGGTAAAGTAGTGCCTCCGGAAACCCTTGCAAAATCATTAAAGAACGCATGGGATAACGGAACGGTGAATTACGAATTGAGCAAGCTGGCACTAAAGCTCCGCGAACAAGGCGGAACCGACCCTGCCCTTATCAAACGCATTCAAGAGCTCGAACAATCTATGACTCCCCTTGAAGACATCCCTAGGCCATGGTGGAAGAAGGCGCTGCTCATAGCTGCGGAATCCTCTCCGCTTATGGCGCAATCACTTTTACATGGCGGCATTCTCGGGGCAGCAACGGGTACTGTAGCCGGCGGTGCGCTCGCCGTGAGTCCTCCCGGGTTGGTAGCGGCTGGAGTGAGTGCGGGCTTGAGTGTACCTGCGATCGTGGCGGCTATGGGATCGGTAGGATTTGTTGTCGGTTCTACGAAAGACTTAATGGAATCCATGAGAGGCACGGCTTATTGGAGAATGAGAGCAAATGAAGTTCCGCATAATATAGCGGCCCCACTTTCAGATATAGAAGGAATTGCTGAAGGTGCCATAGAGTCTGTTGGACAGGTAGCATTGGGTTTTGTGCCCGGATTGAAAGGACTCGGTTCGATCATAGCAGAAAAATTGATGGTTACCGGCGCTGTTGGTATCGTGGCAACACGCATTGCCGCTAACATGGTAGGGGCTGCTCTTGGTGAAGGAATAGAAGAGCCTCTTCAGGAAGCCGCCGCCATGATAACAGATATAGCGGCCAATGAATTGGCAAAGAATCAGGGGGTTATGTCGGCAATTGCACCCCTGACAGTCGAAGAGGTCGCCCAAAGAATAGGCGATGCTGCTTACGGTGGTCTTCTTGGCGGCCTTGTCTTCGGTGTTGTTGGAATACCCGGTGGAATCAAGGCCGATATCCAGACGCTCAATCAAATCAAAAATACCGCCATACAGATGCCTACACGACAGGGCTTCATCAACTATGTTGCCGAGAATGCGGAATTCGAAGTACCCGGTGTGAGTGAAGCCAAGTGGAAAGAATATCTCGGCAAGGTATGGGATCAGCAGCATCCGACAAAGCCGACGGTCCAGACACAAGAAGCCGTGACAACCAAAAAAGGCGAGACCGTACCGGTACAGGCAGCCGTTAAGAAAACGGAAGGCCGGGTGTATACCGAAGTCGAGGAGCGCACCAAGACCAGGGAAGGAACGACGGCAATATTGAAGGCCGGAGATCCAGAGACCGGAGAGCGATATGGATATGTGGCCTATGAGATTTCCGGGAACCAGTTGTATATCAATGACGTGGTGAACGAGACTGAGGAGGACATGAGGCGAGAGCTCGTGCTTGACCTCGCTGCACGGAATCCCGGCGTAGAGATCGAATGGAATCCAACGGATGAGCTCGACGTGGCCCTGAAGGAAGATTTGATCGCCACGAATCCGCGAGGAGTTGAGGCGGGAATCCAACACTTTGAGGCCGTAGCTGCACCGGAAGCTCAAAAGACTTTGACGCGGACTTTTTTTGTCGAGCGTATGGGCGAACTATTCAATACCAAAACGCCGGAACAAGCCGAGACATATGGAAAGCTTGTAGATGCCTTGGCCGGAGTATCCAATAAAACAGCGGACGAATGGCTTCAGCAGTATATCGCTCCGGAAGTCACAACGGAAGCTGTCGGCGCTGGATTGAATGTTGCCCAAGCCGTCGCCGGGACTCAATTCAGGGTAGAGGGCGAAGCGATATCTCCTCTTAAAGTAGACCTGCCGGAATTTAAAAACAGAGTGAAGGCTGTATTCACAGCACTCGAAAAGGCAGATTTCCATCATGGTGTTCATGAGTTTTTCCACGCTGTAGAACGGCTGGCGCTGTCGCCGGAACAGATACGGAAGTTTGAGAATGCACTCGGGAAACTCAGACAGACATGGACGGTTGCGGATATTGAAACGCTCGCTGATCATTTCGAAGACTATCTTACTACAAATGAAGCGCCCACGCCTGAACTGAAAACGGTATTCGAGCAAATTGCAGAAGCTTTCCAGAAACTTATCAGTTTCATCATGGAGCGACTAGATCAGGAACCGGGTTTACTCTCTGACGAATTCATCGAGGCTTATGACGCTTTATTCAAGAAGCCGGAGAGTGGACTTGCACAAGCTGAAGTCCAAGAGACCCAAGTAACTCCGAAGGGACCGCAGGGCCAGGTGATAGATCCAGAACTTGTTCCAGAATTATTTCATCGAGATACAGCCTTGCAGGACATTTTCAACGACGCATCTATTAATATGTTCGGGACGACGACCAATCCGGAACATGGTGCCTGGATTCTGTCAGATGGTAAAATGCCGGATTTCTCTTGGGAGAAAAATAAGAAAACCAAGGGTCTTGCGAAGTATTTTGATAGAATAGCGCACAGTGAAATAGAAAGAGTTTTCCAAAGGATAGATCCGCAAGAGAATCTATTTAAGGGCGACACATACGCAAAGGCTTGGCAGGCGGGGGCCGTGCGTATGGATATCTCGGCGAAACAGCTATCCATACAGAGCACCAAGATTCCGACGCCTGAACAGTTAAGAACTATCGATTCTGCGATGGATGGAGTTGATGGTGTTAACCTGGAAATAATGAGCAAGGACGCCAAAGATACGCTTTCATGGGAAGCGATAGATCAGCCCGAAATGAAGGATGTACGGCGATTCTATATTAAGGCGGGCCGGGCGATGGAGACGGGAGAGGTGCTTTATCATGATGAAATAAAAGAAATCCTTGATAAAAATGAATATAAGATTTATGGCATTAGGGCTATGACAAGTCCGAGTGATCTGTATAGCAAAGAATATGCTGAAAAACATGGATTGGTATATTCCGAAGGTAGGGAAATAAAGGAAGGCGATATTTTAGAAAAATCATATAAATGGAAAGATGAACAACCGACCGGACGATTGTTGTCCGGAACCTCGGCAATCAGAATAACGAGTGAAAATATTGACGAAGCACTAGATATTTATTTCAGACAAGGCGCCGGGTACTATACAGAAAATCAAATTGTACTTGTCGGAGGAGAATCGGCGCGAGCTGGCGTTGATCCTGGCGAAGTGATTATAAAAAGCGCCAAGGTACTTAAAATATTGAGACCATCAAAAAGCCAAATGACCCTATTTCATCTCGAAGATTGGCAAGGAGAATTTCTCTATGGAACGCCTGTCGATGCCAATATCTACCAGCAATACGTGGAAGAGGCGGGCGAGTACGAAAGCCCGGAAGCCTTTAGGAAAGCCATAGAATTACAGTATGGTGAACCCGGCGATACCGATATCCAGGGAGCGGCCGCCATACGATTTTATCAAGAGGTGTGGGAAGCTTCCCAGATTCCAGAGCAGGAGCCTGAAGCGCGAATCCCAATCCAGTCTCCTGTGATCCCGTCGGCTCCGACCTACGACTATCAGGAGAAAATGGAGGCTGCGAAGGACGTTGACGATGCAGAACTCGCCGCAAAGATAGAATCAGGGGAGATCACCGAAGCAGATATTGAGAAGCTTTCCGAAGAGGCCGAAGCAGAAGGCGCGATCACGCGAGAGGCGGCCAGGACGGAAACCGACACGGAGGCCATGGCCGCGATGACGGCTGAGGAGCAGCTTGCCGTCCGGACTGGTGATGAACTCGAAGCCGCCATGGAAGAGCGGGAACGTCTTGCGGCCAGGAAGGCAGAGCTTGCCGCCATAGAGAAGAAGATAAAGAGCCTGCGAACGCGGCTCATGAACGCCCTTGCAGGAAATGAGCATATCGCGGTACTCATGGAGGAACAGGGGACTTGGAAGCGGATACTCTCGAAAGAGGCCGAGGTTGAAGAGGCGGAGGCCTACGCCGAGGGCATAGCCTTCGGGCGTGAGGTTCAGAAGGTTATCGATACCGAGAAAGCCAGCGGGAAACTCCGCGAGACCAAAGCGAAGATGTACGCCGAGAAACGCGCTGCCGTGGCGAAGGTCAAAGGAGAGGCCCGGAAAGCCAAGGCGAAACAGCGAGCGGCAAGAAAACTCAGAGAGGCAAGAAAGAAACTAATCCGGGACATCATGCGCCCGCCCGGGAAGAACGTGCAGTTCCGTGGATACGCCGAACAGATACGGATTATCCAGGATAGCCTTGAACCCAAGATTAGAGAGTACCGGATCAAGGGTGGTGTGCAGATCCAGGAGAAGACGAAAAAGGGGTATGCACGGGAGCAGACCCGGAAGTTTTTCGAGGACAACCCGGAAGCGGCGGCCATGGTGCCGAAGGAGAAACTTGAACGCTTCTATGCCATTCCACTGAAAGACATGTCCATGGCCCAGCTTGAGGAGATCGCCGAGACCATAGACGTGCTCAGGAAGCAGGGCGTTTTGAAACGACATCTTGAACTCGTACAGCGGAAACGCAGGATGGATGATCTCAGGAACCGAAGTGAAAATACGGTGCTCCGCGGGAAGCCTCCGGAGAAACCGATCGGCGGCGTAAAGCCTACCGGGAAGGTCCTCAAGGTGTGGCTTGCGACGTTGAAACCGGCGCGGGTGCTTGCTCTCCTGGATGGAGTGTTCGAGGGTGGCAAGGAAGGGGTGTTCACGGAGCTTGGATGGACCCGGGTAAATGAGGCGTGGACGGCCTTCAAGAAAGCCGAACGAACTCGTAAAGAACCGGTGATCGCAAAAATGAAGGAACTCGGCTTTACTCTCGATCCTCTTGGAAAACTCAAAGGCCAGGAATGGGTGAAGCGGCCTTTTAACATCGACGGTTTTAAGTACACGAACGGCAAGATGCCGACGCTCGAAGAAGTAATGTACTGGTATATCGGGATGAAGAACGAACGGACGGCGGCCGCCTTGCTCTATGGCAACAATCTAGTCGAAGGTTTGAGCGGGGAAGTAATCACAAAGGGCATTGCCATGCTCACCGACAAGCAGCGGGCTATGGCCGACGCGATAGATGAGGATGGGAGCAAGAACTTCTCACGCCTGCGGGAAGCCTTCATAGACTATTTCAATATCGACCTGCCGGGAGAGGAACACTATGTCCGCATGGTACGCAAGGAGATCAGCTACGAGACCAGAGAGGAACAGATAGCGGCGGAATTGACCGGGAGGGCCGGGATCAGAAAACAATTCGTGGCCCGGCATTCCACGTATGCTCGTATCGATATTGCGGACGAACATCAAAAGCCTATCCGGACAGACCTCTTTACACTATGGAACGAGGGGGTGATCGAACAGGAAGGCTTTATAAGTCAGTACGCCATGATCAAGGAAATGCATGATGTATTTGAAAGCGACCAGGTACGCGCGGCGGTCACCCAGAAATACGGGCCGGATCTCAATAGATGGCTCAAGAAATACACGAACGACCTGGCACAGGCGGAAGCGTATACCAATCTGCAACAGCTTGAGAAGTTTTCACGGATGAGCAGAGCACACGCAACGATAGCCTGGTTGGGGTTCAACGCTTTGTCCGTGGCAAAGCAGACGGTTGGTGTATTCGGATACTGGGCGGACCTGGGCCCGCTCGCTCCGGCCTACATGCTCTCGGCGGCGGCGAAACTTTCCGCAGGCCAGGTCAAGGCGGCGGCAGGAGGGCACTTCATCCAGAATACCCATATCGATTGGGTGAAGAGCAAGAGTGAATACGTTCGCAATCGTCAGATAAGTGTGGATCTTGAAAATCTTAAAAGCATGAAGCCGACCCTTTATAATGCTATCGTCGGGAAGATAGGCCGATGGGGCATGAAGGGCCTCGAGGTAATGGATATCGCCACGGTGTGCATGGGCTGGACGGCTGTATATGATAAGACGATGCGAGATACACAAGGGGATGAGGCGGCGGCGATCAAGGCAGCGGATGCGGCGGCTATGCGTTCCCAGCCTTCGGCCAGGGTTCAGGACATGGCGGAAATCTACCGGCAAGGCGAGGTAATGAAATGGTTCACCATGTTTACTTCGGAGCTCTCCGTTATCTGGAACCGTCTGACCTTTGATGTACCGCTTGCTTTGAGGCGCAAGGAGTTTATGAGGGCCATTCTCGATCTTACGGCGCTGGCGATGGCCGGGGTCTGTATCTCGATCGCTTCCGGAGCGCTCATCGGAGATGATGAGGAGAAAAAGAAGAAGCTGGCTCTGGGCGCCTCGGCAGAGTTTATAGAGAGTATCCCGATATTCGGAAATGATATTTTCGCCTATATTTCAGGGCGGCAATTCCAGTCAAGCGGCGTGAAGCTGGTCCCGGCGGTTACGATGTACATGGAAACCGCGAAGGATATCACGGACCAGGACTGGGACGGCGTTATCAAGAATGGCCTGGAAGCTCTTGCATTCACCGCAGGGTTACCTTATTCCCAACCCAGGCGGATTATCAAGACGATTGCCGATGAGGACTTGAGACACCTTCTTGGCTGGCCGGAGGATTGATGGGCAGACGTTTAAGGCGGGATATACACAAGCGCGTCTCTTCCGCAGGCTACCAGAAAATCACGGGTGACCTGGAAGTCACGGGTGCTATTTACGGTCCCACCACTACGACACTCAAGGGCATGCTTATCGTCGATGGCTATGCGCTACTTAACGGCACGGTTCAGGTAGGTCAAGGCATTCACAGCAGCAACTACGCCGTGGGTGTTTCGGGCTGGCATATCGATGGCGACGGAAATGCGGAACTCAACACCGTCACTGTACGCGGTGTAGTCGAAGCGGATTCCGGCAATATAGGCGGCTGGCTCATCGGCGGCGATGACAATCTGCTTCGCTCTGCGGTATCCGGCGCACGAATCGAGCACAATCCCGTCAAGCTACGTATGTCCATCTTCGACGCCGTGAATGAAAAAGTTGCTGTTGGCTATCTCGAAGGACTTCCTAAGAATGACGAAAGCGGCAACTGGGGTGCATCCGACTACGGGATCTGGGTACGCCTGGGCGACACGATGGTCATGGACGGCGATATTGCATACCATGACGGTAACTGGATCTGCACCGATGCGAGTATTTATATCAAGACATCCGATGGACATAATATCGTCGTCATCGGCACGGACACGGGACAAAAAGGAATCTGGCTCTACGATGGCGCTGACAACAAAATATTCGAATGCAGCACGGCGGCTACGCGAATCAATGTTATCGATGATAACGAATTTGTTTTTGGCTTATATGATACTGGAACGAGCACTTCTTATGATTTAATGCGCCTATCAAGGGCGGCAAATAATAATGTAGTGCACATTAAATTGGGCGACTGGACAAATACCAACGAATCGGCAATCGTTGCTCCGCTTAGATTATATTTCGGCGCCAATTGTTATTGTACCAGCGATGCGGTCTCCACCGGGTGGAGAAGCATTGCTAATGTTGCTCAAGCCGCCATGTTCTATTGGGATTATGCTTCTGGAAGTTTGTCATGTCAAGATACATGGTCAATCACGGCGGCCAATCAAACAATATCATGGGATAGATGGGCGATGTTATATCCCACGATCTTATTCCCCGACGCCGACACCGTGCACTACTTCGGGCGGGCGTACATTGGATATGAAGGTGCAACCAGCGATTATCCTGCTTTCGGACATAGAGATTGTCGAAATGCTTCTCAGTATGCTTTTAAACAAGGCCCTCTCTCGCAAACATATATCAATACGGGTAGTGGGCAAATCATTTCTTTCCGCGTAGCCAACGCCACGATGTTCTATATTACTGGCCATTTTTTTCTTCCCATTGGAACTAATACGGAATGGCTCGGTGATGGCACTTATTATTTCAACGACGTCAATTCAAAAGATTTTGTAGACCGCTCGGCACTCTCCATATTTGACCGTGAGAAATCCTACAATCTCATCTGTGATCTTCAAAACGAGACCGAGGGCGGACACTGCAAAAAGATCGAAGACCTGGGCATGATGCGGATGAACTACGGGCAGATTGCTAGCATATTTCCTCATGTTATTGATTTGTCTCTTGAAGAAGCGCCGGAGGACATCGTACTTACTAATGATATCGAAATTGATGAATGTACCTTTATATCTCAGAATTGTGAAATTCCGACCAAGGGTAGTAAAAAAGTACTCGCGAGAAAGGGCGAAATGACACGCTATCGTTTACGGGAACATGACGGCATAAAAAAGATCGCCCTTGCTGCGGAAGGCGCGAGTCTGTCGGGGATGATCAGCGTGTTATACGGTGCCTTGCAAAAGGCAACCGAAAAAATAGAATCTCTCGAAACTAGGCTTAATAAGCTGGAGGTAGCATAATGGAATTGAGAACGGAAATTGAAGAGCTCGACAAGGAAGTGCGCAAGATGGAAGCGGAAGCGCAAGGAATGCAGCAGCAGATACAGCAATTGCAGCAACGCCTGAATCAACTCGTACCGCAACTCATCGAGAAACGCGGAGAACTCAAGGGACTCCTGCGAGCGAGCGATAAGGCAAATGGCAAAGAGAAGAAATCCGCACCGGAGAAGAAGGGTGACGAAAAAAGAAAATGACGTCCTGCTCGACATAGATCACAAGCTCACCTCTCTCTGTACTACCGTCATGGGGAACGGTGGGAAAGGCCACGAACAGCGAATCGAAGACCTGGAAGAGGTTTTTCCCAACCTCGTGACGAAAGACGACTGCAACGACAGGCATGGAAAGGAAAAGGATCGGAAGCGCAGCAGGTGGCTTGTGGCGAAGGACGTCATGCTTATCATCATCGCGACTATCAGCGTATTGGTTGCTTTGGGTGCACTATAGATAGCGACCTGGGAGGGGAACCATGGAGACGGAGAAGGGCCTACACATACTCCAGCAAGACTCGTTCGTAGAAGAGACCGGGCTTCCACGATGGGGCTGTATGTTCATGGCTTTCCTCGGCGCTCTGCAATTCTTTTTCAATCGAGCTTTAAAAAAAGATGAAATTATGCATATCTATTGGGACGTTCGCAAAACGTTTATCCCATGGAATAAAAAACCCGTGCTCGGCATGGAAACAAATAACTACGAATTAGCGCTTAACGACCCGTCGGAGCTCCTGCAGCTAGCCTGTTCGTATATGTCGCCCGATCATGCAGCGATACAATTCCCAGACATACATTGTCACTATCCGGAATCCGTCCCCGGTAAATTCGAGTGCCAATATATTTTAAAAAAACTCGACCGTGGTAATCGTGACGGCCATTGGGTTACGGCAGAGGCTACGCCGTCTTTTACTACGATCTACAATCCGCTCGTATCTTGCACCGGTCCATGGACGGGTTACTGGCGAGGTGTAAAAATATGGGCGAAGTAGCCGGAATCATCACGGCAATCAATGACTCATCTCTCTATACGGTGATTCTATGTATCGGTATCGTCGCACTGGCACTTGGTACGATCAGATTCAAACACGTGCACGTAGAAGTCAGGGGCAGGATTTTCCTCAATGCTTTCGGACTGGTGGCTCTGATTGGTGCCTTAGTATTGGCTGTCCTGGAGAGAGGAATTCAGTGAAGTGGATTATTTTTGTTATCGTCCTTCTTCTCCTGCTCTATCCTATCAGTATGTTCGTGCTTTGGCTTTTCTTATTTCTTCGCGAGGGCATTCTTGCGGATTATTGGAGGATCGTATGGATCGGAAATTATCTGTAAAGAAAACGCTTGGAACGTTCGTCGTTGTCGGCGTGCTCTTATTCAGTGGCTACGCCGTGTTCCGTGAGCCAGCGCAGATCGAGACGGTGCTTTGGCCGCTCATCGTGCTGGCGGCAGCGTTGTTCGGAATCAAAACTATAGGCGGCGTGATGCTCCAGAACGGACAGAAGCAGAACGGGAATACGCCCTACACTCCGGGGTGAGGAAGGAATATGAAATGTGGAAAATCGGTGCTATTGTTGGTATCGGCCTTACTCTGCTTGGCTCCGGGTTTCTCCTGGGGCGAGCTAGTGTTGACGGACGCGGAGACGGAACAGGCGAGGAGCTATATCAGGACTCTCTTGGAACGGTCGACGACATCAGAGCAGAAAGCCGAATCCTTAGAGAAAAAGTCGGCAGCCTTAGAGGAGAGCTCGGCACGCTTGACGGAGCGATTGATCGAGGTAGAAGCGGAGTTGCAGACAGCGTCGCAATCAGTGAAGAAATTACACGAGATAGCGGAAGCGTTGGGGATCTCTCCCGATCACTTGGACAAGATATTGCCGATATTGGAGCAGCAAGCAGCGGCCTGGCGGGCATCTTTGGAGTCAGCCCAGAGTGAGACGGCCTTCTGGCGCCTTGTCTCACTCATCGTTACGGTGATGGCGATTATAGGGTTCGCGTTTTAGGCCTTCCGCCCTTCTTGCCATTCTCGCGGGCTGCGGCCACCTTCGCCTCGCTCCGGGATCTCCCGCCCTTTAGCCCCCCACGACTGCCGAGAGCCCGGGCGGCCATCGTAGCGACGGGCGGCATATTCAGGCGCCATGCTTTAAGCCTCGGCGCTTCCTCGGTAGATACTTCCTCGACCTGGTAGTCAAGCAGGATTGCAGAGTTATAATCCAATGCCTCGCCGTCATCCAGGACGATCACGGGCTGGCCGTAGCTACTCGCCGAGTGCTCCGTGGTGATTGTTGCCTCGACGGTTGTACGCTCCGTCGCCATGAGGTCGCGATAACTAAGTTTCATTGTTTTGCTCCTCTTGCGTATGGCCGCCCCCGTGTTTAGCATAGGCCCGGAGTTGAACCGGGCCAAGTTCACCGGATCTATGCTATTGGATGATTATGCAGACTCCCCGGAGTGAATCCGGGCTGGAGATCCGACAATGTTACTCTCCCCCTGGCAATCGCATGACGTCTCCAGACCATACGTCCGTCGCGAGTCTGATGGGGAGCATATAACACCTCAAGATATAGGGTGCCTGATTGTCGCACCGCGCCCCCCTGACAATCGCCAAAATCATGGACCATGCTCCAGCTATCAACAATTGGTTGCCTCATACTTTTCCTTCCTTCGCCTGCTCGTTGCCAGATGCAGGCTCGTGGGTTAGGCCCCCTTGCGGGGGCTGGCTCACCTAATCGGATTGAGAGATTATCTCGGCCACTACACCAGTGTAAGGACCGTCATAATCAAGTACATCGGCCTCTATCTTGTCACCGACCTCGATGCCGGCACTATGAGCATCATCCACGTAACCGATTTGACCATCATCAAATTTTACCGTCATATTCTCCTCCTCGGCCTGGCTCATCAGCCCGCAGCGGCCAACCTGCGAGGACCCGGCCGGAGCCGGGTTTCGCCTTACACTTCATGCCGCTTCAGGTCGCGGCCAAAAATGATGACGATTCGGTGAGAGCGCTTGCCACTCTTGCGTACGGCCAGACAGCGACGGACGCCATGACCATAGACAGCCCAGTCATCGGTGGTCCCGCGCCATCCGTGGTATTGACAGATATTACGATCGGAATTCCCGGACCAACCGAGGCCGTCATCCGGGCGATACAGGATGTCCGGCTGAGGATCGTAGCCTTTGGGTGGTCCCACATACTCGCGGGTCGCCACCATGTAGGTCGCGCCTATGGTCGGAACACGGAGCTCCTGGCTGCTCCAACCAGCATCCCTGGCCTCAAGATCGTCCTGTTCCCTGGGCGCCCGCTGCTCGCACGTCCAGCGATAATCCGCTACCAGTCGCCCGTCTGTCTGTTTTCTGATTTCTACCGTGTATTTCATTTGTCTCCCCTGGTCTACCGACCGGCCAGTAGGTCTATAGTTTTTAAGGCCAATGGCCTTTATTCACTCATCCGATCGTAGCAGTCGGGGCAGCAGGTTCCCATGCTCGCGTTCATGACCTGGACCGCGGGGACGCTGTGTCCGCAGGAGCAGGTTACCAGCTCAACCGGTTTCCGCTCCACGATCGGCGCGGCTTTCTCGATCGTCTGCATGTGTTCCCGGAGTTCCCTGAGTGCCTCAAATTCTGCCGGTGTAGACGCCTGATAGTATTCCAGTGCGTAGGAGCTAACTTTCTCGGCCGCGATCTGTTCTACCGTTTTTGTCCCGCTGATAATGTCAGCCAACTGTTTGTTAATCGTCCTGGTCTGTGTCATCGTCTTACCTCCATCATTAATCATATCTATAATATACCCTATCCGCTCTGGGATGTCAATATAAATCGACCGATCGAGGAGAGATTTTACAATCCAAATATCTCTAATTAAGCCAACCGCGCCAGGGGTTTTTTATTCCCAAAATAATTCTTGACTTCTCTCTCGGGATAGGTTA
>Ga0307379_10001251_pt1 | contig 40439 bp, 32 predicted proteins | sample UN2MG_FD_202237 | JGI IMG/M metagenome (GOLD analysis project Ga0307379, IMG submission 202237) | Soil microbial communities from Risofladan, Vaasa, Finland - UN-2 | ecosystem: Environmental > Terrestrial > Soil > Coastal area > Acid sulfate soil | place: Finland: Risofladan, Vaasa | collected...
CGGATCTTCTCGATATCCTTAATGGTGATAAGGCCCTTCAGCCTGCCGGTCTCATCCACGATCGGCAGCTTCTCGATCTTGTGGCGCTGAAGTATCTCCTTCGCCTCGTCCAAAGTCGTGCCGACAGGACCCGTGATTAGGCCCTCCTTAGTCATAACCTCGGAAATCTTCCGGCTGTGGTTGTCCTCGAATCTTATATCCCTATTCGTCAGTATCCCGATGAGCTTGTCGCCCTTTGTGATGGGCACTCCCGAGATGTGGTAGCGCTCCATGATCTTGAGCGCATCGGCGATAGTATTGTCGGGCGAAAGGTATACCGGATTGAGGATTATGCCGTGCTCCGTGCGCTTGACCTTATCAACTTCGGCGACCTGCTGCTCGACAGACATATTTCGATGAATTATGCCCAGCCCGCCTTCTCGGGCGATGGCGATCGCCATGCGTGCTTCTGTAACTGTGTCCATTGGCGAAGTGACAAGAGGTATGTGGAGACTCATGCCGCGAGCAACGAACGTGGACGTATCACACTCATGCGGCATAACGTCAGTCTTATTGGGCACTAGAAGCACATCGTCAAAGCTCAAGCCCTGCTGCAGGCGACCACCCAACGACATCGCAAGAGATCCTTTCCAGGCGCACGCCAACTCGTCGCTGGCCTAATGAGAATGAGCATTGTCGGGTATTATATTCGAACGAGCAGCGGGTGTCAAGCGATTCCGGGCTCAAGAAACAGCTCACGTTCCTCGATGGTAATGTCATGCTGAGCGAAGCGAAGCATCTCCCCTACGCCCGATAGATTCTTCGTCCCGATTCTCGGGACTCAGAATGACAACGGTCGGGGTTTCATCATGAACAAACGTGACCTGTTACGGCCTCGTATCTGGGGCATGGTCTTGCGTGAAATGGATTTATATCTATGAACAACTCCGCCGGATATGCCGATAATTGTTGTGGCGCTCCCCGGACGCCTATCTGTCCAGGGTGCAGCGTACAAGAACTCGAGGATACTTCATGCACGTTGAGGACAACCGGCGGCGCTTTGCCAAGATAGCCGATCAAATCCTGCGCACCATTTGGCAGTCGAGCCCCGTGTGCGCTACTCTATATGGCATCCACGAATATGATTCTACCCTAGGCGACCTCTCAGCGGACGGTTTTCACCGTTACGCAAGGACATTTGAGGGATGTCTGGACGCTCTCCAGTCTGAAGTGAGCCCTGTGCTGCTTGATTCCGAGCAGGCCACCGACTACTACGTGGCTCTTTCCCTTGCATCCAGCAACCTCATAGCTCTGGACCGCCAGCGCCTTTGGATGGCTGATCCAGGCCTCTACGCATCCACAGCCATCTGGGGCTGCGTCAGCCTTCTGACGCGCGATTTCGCTCCGTATGAAGACCGGCTGCGTTCGATGCTAGACAGAATGCGGGAGATACCCGACGCCCTGATGCTCTCCAGGGGCAACATATCCCATCCGCCTTCCGTTTTCGTGCAGATTGCGCTTGAAGTTATGCAAGCGGGCCTCTCGTTCTTCCGCAACGTCGTTCCGGGCATCGCGCAGCGCACAACGTCGCTACGCAAGGACCTCCTGGCGGCAAATGAAGCGGCTACGTCTGCCCTCGAAGCCTACGACCAATGGCTCAGAGAGGCGGTTCTTCCGAATGCGGATGGTGATTTCGCCGTGGGCTGCGACGTGTACGAACAGTTCCTGCTCGCCGAGCACTATCTCACCTATAACGCGCACGACCTAGTCTTCCTTGCTGAGCGCGTACTCAACGAAACCCTCGAGCAGATCAAGCAAGTCGCCAGGTCCATTGACCCATCACTGAGTTGGCAGCAACTGGTGGACAAGCTGAAGAGGGATCATCCCTCCAAGGATGCGCTCGTCAGCTCTTACCGTGACGCGGTGGAGTCTGCCAGAGACTTTGTGATGGAGCGAGACCTCGTCACGCTGTCTCCCGGTGAGCATCTTGAGGTAGGGGAAACTCCCGAATTCGAGCGCCCGGCGCTTCCGTATGCGGCATATTTCCCTCCAGCACCGTTCGAAGCCAGCAGAAACGCCCTGCTTTGGGTAACGCCAATTGATCAGAGCGCGCCTGAGGAGCACCAGCAGGCCCAGTTGCTCGGCCATTGCAGCTACACCATACCGATGATAGCGCTTCACGAGGGGTATCCCGGCCATCACGTGCAGCTCACTCGCGCGTACGACTCCACTTCCGCGCTGCGTAAGCAGGCAGCGAACAATTTGCTCGTCGAGGGCTGGGCGCTGTATTGCGAAGAAATGATGCACGAGCAAGGGTTCTATTCGGACCCGCGCGTCCGCCTGTTCCAACTGAAAGGCCTGCTCTGGAGAGTGTGCCGCATCATCATTGACGTCGGCTTGCACACCGGAGACATGACCCTGCACGAGGCCGTGAGGATGCTCGTGGATGTCGCCCGCCTGGAAGAAGTCAATGCCCTAGTGGAGGTTAGGCGCTACACCTTGACACCGACTCAGCCCATGAGCTATGTTGTCGGCAAGCTCCTGATCTTGGGCCTCAGAGACCACATGAAAGAAAAGCTGGGCAGCGCCTTCGATCTCAAGGCATTCCACGACAAGTTGCTCGATTTCGGCTCGATTCCGCCGACGCTCATCGCGCAGAAAATGCTCCCAGAGACGTGGCAGAAAGCGCTGCGGCGCTCAGCATGACATCACCCCCGCCATGAACGGACCGGGCTGATTTGGCCTCCCCGCGCAACGCGCACTCGGCCCTCCCTCAATCCCGTTGTCGTGGGAAATCTTTCCCGATCCCCCGTTGCCGAGGGAAATCTTTCCCCTCGGCAAACTCCCTCCTTCGCAGTACATCAGCCGCACCTTTGCCATATCGCCGAGCCGCGGCGGGGCTTGCTTGACAACTCTCACTCCTTCCGCTAGCATCTAAGTAACTCTTGCGGTGAGAGACCATGAAGTTTCTCCTAGTACATCCTCCCATGGACGGCTCCGAGCCGCCGGTCCGCCGGACCGAGGGCCTGGGGCTTGCCTACGTCGCCGCCGTGTTGAGACGCGACGGCCATGAAGTCGAGATGCTGGACGGCTACCTCCGGCGTCTCAGGCCGCGAGCGCTGATCCGCGAGATCCTGAGGCGCGACTTCGACTGCCTGGGAATTACGGCCTCCGATGTACACAAGTGGACGACGATCTCAATCGCACGCGCAGTCCGAAAGCGCAGGAAAGACGCCCTGATAGTCGCGGGCGGCTACTTCCCCACGTTCCACGCACAGAGACTGCTGACCGTCTGCCCGGAGTTCGATTTCCTCGTCAGGGGCGAGGGAGAGACGGTGGTCTCAGAGGGATTTGGGCGCATCGCCCGCGGCGAAGACTGGCGCGAGACGCCGGGCCTGGCCTTCCGGCAAGACGGGACAGAGGTTCTGAACCCGCTTCCACCTCTCGTTCACGATCTCGACTCCCTCCCTTTTCCGGCGCGCGATGAGTTGAAACTAGTGGGACAAGGCATGCCGGCGCTGATCGTCGGAAGCCGGGGCTGCAACCACCGATGCTCGTTTTGCTCCATCCCGAGCTTCTATGCCCTCTCCGGACGCAAAGCCCCGCGTTCTCGCAGCCCGCGGAATGTGCTCGACGAAATCGAGGAAGTGACCGCTGCTACCGGCATCAAGGAGTTCGTTTTCGCAGACGACAACTTCATCGGCCCAGGGACGAAGAACAGAGAGCGGGTCTTTCAGTTCGCGGAAGAGATCCGAAGCCGCAAGCTGGACTTCGCTTTCACCATACAGTGCCGCGTGGACGAGATTGACGAGGAAATCCTGAAGCTCCTCAAGGACGTGGGGCTATTCCGCGTCTATTTGGGAGTCGAATCCTCGGTTGAGCGACAGCTCCACACCTACAACAAGCGGACCACCGCCGAGCAGAACAGACGAGCAATCGAGCTGATTCGCCGCGTGGGCCTTGACCTACAAATCGGATTCATCATGCTCGACCCGTACACCACGTTGAAGGAAATGCTGGAGAACATGCAGTTCTTGGACGACATGGACCTGAAGGAGTTTCGAAGAAACATGCTGCGCCTGCAGTACACGCCCAAGCTCGGCTTGTACGGTGGGGTGCCGCTTATCGAGCAAGTCCGCGCGGACGGCCTGCTCCGCAAGAAGGGATTCGACTGCGAGTTTGTGTTCAAAGACCCGCAGTTCCGGCTGATTTACGGCGCGGCGCAGGCACTCGGCGCGCCCCTGGGTTTCCTGGCCCGCCTGTATCGCCTGGTTAGATCGTGAGGCCGGACGGTCAGCTTCATTGACCCCGCTATCAGCCCATGATAGAATTCGCAGCATGAGCGTTGCACTGAAACGAACTACGCTGATTTCGGTTTTCTTGACTTCCTTTCTGACGCCTTTCATGGGGAGCGCCGTCAACCTTGCGGTGCCAGCCATAGGGGCGGAGTTTCAAGCGCGACCCCTGACGCTCGCCTGGGTTGTCACCAGTTACTTGCTTTCATCGGCAGCCTTCTTGCTTCCATTCGGCAGACTTGCCGACGTCACAGGCAGGCGAAGAGTGTACCTGTGGGGTACAGCATTGTTTGCCGTTACTACCTTGCTATGTGCATCTGCGTCGTCCATCAGGATGTTGATACTGCTGAGGGTGTTGCAGGGCATCGCCGCTTCGATGGTCTTCAGCACGGGCACGGCGCTGCTGGCCTCGGTCTATCCTTCGCATCAAAGAGGCAGGGCGCTGGGAGCGACTGTGGCCGCAACGTATGTTGGTCTGTCGCTGGGACCGGTCCTCGGCGGCGTAATGACGCAAAACCTGGGTTGGAGGAGCATATTCCTCACTACCGGACCCGTGGCGTTCGGAGTTCTGATCTTCACGGCGCTATACCTGAAGGAGGAATGGACCGGCGCTCGCGGTGAGACCTTCGACCTGGCGGGAAGCGCTATGTACGCGGTCGGCCTGGTGGCGTGCCTGTATGGTTTGTCCTCGATTTCGACCTCCGCGGGGGGAAGGTATTTCCTCTTCGCAGGACTCCTGCTGGCGGGATTGCTCGTCCTCCGGGAGTCGAGGCTGCAGTTCCCAATCATACCTGCACGGCTCTTTAGAACCAATGTAACCTTTGCTATGTCCAACCTTGCGGCGCTTATCAACTACAGCGCCACGTTTGCGGTCGGCTTTCTCATGTCGCTTTATCTCCAGCTAGTCCTGGGATACAGCCCGCAGACAGCAGGACTTATCCTTATTTCCCAGCCGGTCATGATGGCTTTGTTTTCACCATTAGCCGGGGCTCTTTCCGACCGCGTGGAGGCGCGTGTAGTTGCTTCCTGCGGCATGGCGTTAAGCACCATCGGGCTTTTCATCTTCACTTTCTTGACGGCTAACGGACCTACCTGGTTGATATTGGCGAACCTCGCGTTGCTGGGGCTGGGCTTTGCCCTGTTCTCTTCGCCGAACACCAATGCGATAATGGGCGCTGTAGATAAGCGACTCTATGGGGTTGCCTCATCGTCGCTGGCAACCATGAGGGTTGTCGGCCAGGCGGTAAGCATGTCAATCGTGACACTGCTGCTGAGCGTGTACGTCGGGCAGGCGCACCAACTGTCTGCGAGCCCCGATGGACTGGTCACGAGCATGAGAGCGGCGTTTGCTGGTTTCACCGTCATCAGCTTCGGAGGCATCTTCGCCTCGCTGGCGAGGGGAAATATGGGCCATGCCGGCCGGTCGGACTAGCGGCCTCCTGTTCCGCGCTCGTATTGCCTGGTTGGGGTGTGAGGTAAGCACCCAGTTTCTGAGGCGTACTACAAAACGTGATGCGGAAATACCTTAAGTCGACTGATGATCAAACAACTGTACACAGGTCTCCTTGATGACGGAAACTAACACTACTTGGCTTTAAGTGGGGACGTGATGAAAGCCAGAAACTGCCTCCCCATAGGAGTAAGAATAGAGTCTATGCCCCGGATCTTACCGAGGATCGGCTGTTCTGGATGGATGACCACATCTTGCCGGGTGACAAGCTCGATGACTAATCCATGTGACGACAAGTCCAAGGGAATCTGTTTGCAAAAGCCCGGATACTCTTGAAGTTCCTGAAAATGACCCTCCAGGCCAAGGGCTGTCCTACCTTTAGATAACCTGATGTTTTCCCTGTAGCACCACTGCCTTGGCTCATCAAGAAACTTCAAGACCCTTAAGTGCCATGTTGTAAACTGATCGACGAGGTTCAGGAATACGAGCTGCATGTCCTCATCTGGGGGATTCGGTAAGGCGGAATTGAGGACAACATTTCTCAGAGCCTCGAGCTTCTCGGCTTGGTGGCTGCGGATGGCGATCTGAGATGCTTGAACGAGTGTAGTGACAAACGACTCGTTCTCGGAAAGGTCTTCGATCTTCAAACCCTCCATATTCTCTTCCATCCACCGCAACCCCTCGGCCACGGATTCCATCCACTTATCTCTCCTCTTGCTGATGGGTGGGGTCAAGATCATAGAGAACAGTTCCGCTACAGGGCCGCCCAATACCGGAATCATACACAGACCGGCTCTTGCGATAGTGTGAACTGTATCCGCAGTGGTTGGACTTGGCACATCATATTTCTCTTCCTCGCCCATTCTGCAACCTCCCAACGAGCAACCGACAATAGCTGATTATTTGCAATTACAGTTACTAGACAAGCCTATGTCAAGCCTGATCTCATTTCATAACATCAAAGGGAAGTGCGAGTCTTGTCCATCCGTTGACTGAAGAAATGCGATTGCTCTCGACTCAATTGAGGCACACCCCGGCCAAAATAAAAGGGCCAGCGATATTCTCACCGGCCCTTTTATTTGGTCGGGGCGACAGGATTTTCCCGCATTTTGCGGGATCCCGGAGTAAGCGGGAGAACCTGCGACCATGTGCACCGCAAGTTGAAGTGGTCGGGGCGACAGGATTTGAACCTGCGACCACCTGTACCCCATACAGGTGCGCTACCAAGCTGCGCTACGCCCCGAATTCATTTGTAGGGTCTGAACCGAACCACCTGTCCCGAGAATCGGGACGCTACCAAGCTGCGCTACGCCCCGAACTCGAGGTTATTCTACCAAGATTCGGCCCGGTTGTCAATTTGTGCTATGCCAACATCAGACGGTCGAGGCGATAGGACTTACACACCGAACCAGGTCCAACACCCAACACCCAGAACCTCTGGTCGGCGCGGCTACCAGACCTCTTCCTTCGGCTCGCGAGTCATCAGGTCGGCGACGGCCGCCTGCGGTGGCTTGCCCTCGAATAGAACCTGGTACACCTCCTCGGTGATCGGCATCGGAGTCTCATGCTTCCGCGCGAGGTCGTATGCTGCACGGGTGGTGGGTATGCCCTCGGCCACTTGCCCTATCTCGCGCATGATGTCATCCCGCGCTCCGCCCTTGGCGAGGCCAAGGCCCAGCCGCCGGTTCCTGCTCAGCGGGCTGGCGCAGGTCGCCATCAAGTCCCCTACCCCTGCGAGACCCATGAAAGTCGCCTGCTCCGCGCCGATCTTCGTTGCCAGACGGGTGATCTCGGCCAATCCCCTGGTCACGAGGGCGGCCTTCGTGTTGTCTCCGTAGCCCAGCCCGTCGCAGATGCCCGCCGCGATTGCGATCACATTCTTCAACGCGCCGGCAAGCTCCACGCCGATGACATCCCGGTTCGTGTAAACCCGAAGCGAGGGACACATGAACAGAGTCTGCGCCTCGTGCGCGAGTGCGTAGTCGCTGCATGCGATAACCGTGGCGGTCGGAATCCCCTTTGCCAGCTCGACTGCCAGGTTAGGACCCGAAAGCGCCCCTATAAGGTTTGCGCCGGAAAGGACCGAGCCGAGTATCTGGGAAACCGTCAAGCCCGTCTTGCTGTTCAGGCCCTTGGTCCCGCTGATAATGGGGATTCCCGGAGGCAGACACGCCTTCAACTGCTTGGCGAGGTCGGGAATTCCGTCTGATGGAGTCGCCAGGAGAAGCCCGTCCGCGCCTTGTACCGCCTCGGGAATCGAGGCTGTGATGCGGAAGTCCTCCGGCACCTGAAAACCGGGGAGGAACGGATTCACGCGAGACTCCAGCAGCACCTTCGCCTGGTCGGGATCCCAAACCCAGAGGCAGATGTCGCAGCCTTTTCGCGCCAGCAGGAGCGAGAGCGCCGTGCCCCAACTGCCTGCTCCCAGCACAGCTATTCGATGCATTTATATCTCCACGATGACTTTGATGGCTGAATCCCGGTGCTCGTCGGTGAATCTCAAGGCGTCGCCCAACTGAGTCAGCGGGAAGCGGTGCGTGATGAGCGAGGTAACATCCACCAGCCCTCGGCTCACCAGCTCGACAGCCGGCGGATAGGCATTCGCATATCTGAAGACGCCGCGCACGTCGAGCTCCTTTTCCAGGATCTCCATTGCAGGGAGTTCGGCCGATATCACAGGCAGGTTGCCAACCATCGCCACTACGCCGCCGCACTTCGCCATCAAGATTGCATCCCTGAGCGACTCGACCTGTCCCGCGACCTCGATGACGACATCCAGGCCCTCGCCGCCGGTAAATTCATTCACTGCGGCCACCGGGTCTGTCTCAGCGAAGTTGATCGTCTCGGTGGCGCCCATCCGACGCGCCATATCGAGCCGCAGAGGGTACGAGTCAACCGCCACGAGCCTGGTGGCGCCGTATGCCTTTGCCGCCTGCAAAGCCATTAGCCCGACGGGGCCGACACCCAGCACGCCTACGCTCTGCGCCGCTCTGACGCCTGCGCGCGCCGCTGCATGCATCCCGACGGCTAGCGGCTCCAGCATCGCGCCTTCCTCGAACGAGACGTTTTCGGGAAGTAGAAAGGTAAAATCCGCGGGAACGGCGACCTGCTCGACAAACGTGCCATGATGAGGCGGAGCGGAGAGGAAGATTACCTTCGGGCAGAGGTTGTACCGGCCCGATTTGCAGTGCTCGCACACTCGGCACGGAAGCCCCGGCTCGATGGACACGCGGTCGCCCACACGGCGATCAGTGACCTCCACGCCGATAGCGATGACCTCGCCCGCGCTTTCATGGCCCATTATGAGCGGCTGCTCTACCACAAATCGCCCGATGCGGCCGTATTTGAAGAAGAGCACGTCGGACCCGCAGATGCCCACGGCCTTTATCCGCACGAGCACCTCGTCGGCCTTGATCTCAGGGGCCTCGATCTCCTTGATCCTGACATCGTACGGGGCATACAACAGAGCCGCCTTTATCCTGGCCATCAAAACACCGCCCTCCGAATGGTTCTACTCTTATCGCAAACCGATTATACCATCGGCCTACTTACAAGGCAAGGGTGCGCCGCCACACGAAAAAGGCTCGCCGAACCTGTCGAGACTCTATGCTGTGACTTCCCTGGGGGGCCAAAAGGTTGACTTATCCAGGGAACTAGTATAGTATTGTTGAGGCTGATTCTCAGCTCTGGACATGATAGGCAGAATTCGTCTTGGCTCGGATCAACTCCGAGCATACGCGTCAAAAATCTTTGTGAAGGAGAGTGACATATGGACGAACGCCAGTTTTTGCTCAGCCCGAAGGATCTGCCGAAGAGTTGGTACAACCTGACGGCAGATTTGGACGAGCCGCCTCCTCCTCCGCTGCATCCCGGCACCAAGCAGCCTGCGGGGCCGGACGATCTCGCGCCGATCTTCCCGATGGCGCTCATCATGCAGGAAGTCGCCACCGACCGCTGGATTCCCATCCCGGAAGAGGTGCTCGATGTCCTCAGTATCTGGAGGCCGACGCCGCTCTATAGAGCTACTCGATGGGAGAAGGCCCTCGGAACTCCTGCAAAGATCTTCTACAAGTGGGAAGGCGTCAGCCCGGTAGGCAGCCACAAGCCGAATACGGCGGTCGCGCAGGCATATTACAACAAGAAAGAGGGCGTCAAGCGCCTCGCCACGGAGACGGGTGCGGGTCAGTGGGGCAGCGCTCTCTCCATGGCCTGCTGCTTGTTCGGGTTGGAATGCACGGTATACATGGTCAGAATCAGCTACCAGCAGAAGCCATATCGAAAGTCCATGATGCAGATGTATGGCTCGACCATCTATCCGAGCCCGAGCGAGCAGACGGCTTTCGGGCGCAAGATCCTGGCCCAGGATCCGGACTGCCCTGGGAGCCTCGGCATCGCGATCAGCGAGGCCCTGGAGGATGCTGTAGCCGCGCCGGACGTCAAGTACTCCCTCGGAAGCGTGCTGAACCACGTCCTGCTGCACCAGACTATCGTCGGCCAGGAGGCCAAGAAGCAGATGGCGATGGCAGGATGTTATCCGGATGTGTTAATCGGCTGTGTGGGCGGAGGAAGCAACTTCGCGGGGCTGGCATTCCCCTTCATGGCGGACAGGTTTGCCGGTAAGGACGTCCGGTTCGTCTGCGTTGAGCCGACTGCCTGTCCAACAATCACAAAGGGCAAGTATGAATACGACTTCGGCGACACGGCCGAGATGACGCCGTTGCTCAAGATGCACACCCTGGGCCACAACTTCATTCCTGCCCCTATCCATGCTGGCGGGCTGCGCTATCATGGCATGGCTCCGCTGATCAGCCTGCTGGTACAGAAGGGACACATGGAGCCACGGGCCTATCCGCAGTTGGAAGTCTTTGACGCCAGCCTGAGCTTCACACGCTCCGAGGGAATCATCTCGGCGCCGGAGACCGCCCACGCTATCAAAGCGGTTATGGACGAGGCTTTGAAGGCCAAGGCTGAGGGCAAGGAGCGCGTGATCCTGTTCAACCACAGCGGCCACGGGCTGCTCGACCTGGGCGCGTATGACGCCTACTTTGCCGGAAAACTTGTAGACGCCTAGCGAATCGCTCGCGCGCGAAGAGCGCCGGCTCCATACAGGGCTGGCGCTCTTTTTGTCATGTGCTGTTCCGGCACTCTCCATCTTCTAGTAAACAAGGGGGCGGAACTTTTGCGGAGGGTTTGTATGTGTATTCTGGCGCTGCTTGCAGGAGCAGTCGGCCTGCCGGAGCAGTCATGCGCAGGCATCAGCACGGTATACGACTTTGTTGATCACTACAGTGAGGCCAAGGTTACCAATGCAATCAACCCCGGCCCGGCGAAACATGCGTCCGGCGGGGTACTCAAGTGGAGCGTCTTCCTGCCTCCCTCGAGCGCCGACGAAGTAGCCGCGACTTACAAGGTCACCCTACCGACACTGCAGAAAGACGAGCGCCTGGTGCTCGCGTTCAGCGTCGGGCTGATGGACGCCCTGAGATCTGACGATCCTGAGCATCCGTTCGATGGCGTCACATTCGTGCTGCGTGTGGGTGGGCAGGAGCGCTTCAGGCTGGATTTGAGAGAGAAGCAGTGGGTGGATGGCGCGGTGGATCTGACCTCCGAAGCGGGCAAACGGGTCCAGGTCGCACTTGCGGCGGATCCCAACGAGAACAACTACTATGACTGGGCCCTCTGGGGCGAGCCGCGCATTATCAAGCTATCGAGAAATACCCTTGACTACAAATGTAAGGCGCGGACTCCGGCAGGAATTCTCCTGGCAAAGGCCAACACCGACACGTCCATCGGGATCATCCCCACCAATTCCATTGGCAAGAAACTCGGTGATGGACAGCCCATAAAGCTGCCTTCCGACCGCCTAGTAGTCGCTAGGTTCGATTTCACCAAACTGCGAGCGACTGCGGTTCGGCTCCTTGGCGTGGACGAGCAGATCAGCGACCTCGCGGTCTACGCCTTCGATCCTGCGGTGGAGATAGCCAGTTTCGGCCCATCGAGCGCATTGGTATTCGATGGCAAGCCTGTGGAGTTTCGCTGCGTGGTGAAGAATGTTGGAGAAGGATTGCTAGATCGTACTGCGGGCGTGCAGGCGTCGGTGCGCGTCGGGCAAATCCCCGACCCCGGAGCCGGCATCTCCGATCCCACGTGCCCTGAGGCATCGCTGGTCTCCACGCAGACGCTTGGTCCAGTATATCCGGGTGAGGAAAGGAGTGTATCCTGGCGCGTGACGCCGGTGCCTCGAGGGGCCCTGGCCGCCTCTGTGACCGTTTCTGGAGCAGGTCTCGGCAAACGATCTGCGAGCTGGTGGGGAGCCGTTTCGAATTCACCGACTTCGTGGCCCTCGGGCGCAGAGAAGCCGGAGTGCAGGAAATTGCCGGATGGTACCGTCGTCCTGCAGAACTCCAAGCTCCAAATGACGTTCCTGAAAGGCGAGCCGGGATACACCGGGTGGGTGATGAGCACACCCAAGGGAGATGCCTGGGAACCCGTTGCTTCCGGCGCACCACTCGGGAAGGTCGTGATCGCCCGTGGAGAGGGCTCGCAGCCGCTCACGTACCAGCTTTACCCGCGCGACCTGAAGATACTCAGCAAGCCGAATGAGCCGCCTGCGGTCTCCTTCTCGGCGACTAGACAAATCGGCTCGTCGCAGTGTCGGTTCGAATGGACCTTCAAGTTGATCGCTTCCGAGCCCAGGGTCACTGCGTCATACCATATGACCGCCGAGAAGCCGGTACAGCTTCTGCACTTCTCAGGCCCGATGATATACGCGGGAGACGGAGGATTCGGGCAGATGAAAGACGAGGCGCTCTTCCCCGGCCTGGAATGGCTGCTCAGCGAGGCTTCATCGGGAACCGAGAACGCGAGCCCGCCTTACAGCCTGCGGACGGTTCCACATCCGAACAAGGTAACCATCCCACTGATGGCGGTGCGCAGTGGGAATATCCTGGTGGCACTGGAATGGAATCCTCTGCAGAAATGGGATGGCTCGGCGGACAGGCCGGCAGCACTATTCGCCTCGCCGAACTTCCTTGACTTTCAAGACAACCATAGGATGGGGCTGTTCGTTCCCTCAGTCCCCGACTGGACACCCGAGAACGAGCAAATCGCCTCGAAGCCGTACGTCCTTGCGGCGGGCGGATCCATTTGCCTGGAGGCGGACATCGTCGTCAAGTCTGAGTGCACAACCGTCCTAGATGCGGTTGACGACTGGCTAGCACGCCATGGTGTGCCTGAGCCGCCTAAGCTGGATAAGAGCCTCAACGGGATCATGGAGCTCTGCGACGCTGCTTATCTCGGCCCGACATGGGACGAGGCAGCCAAGGCATGGAAGCATACAAATACCGGGCCGGTGTACTTTGACTCTGCGATCGCTACTTATCTCTGTTATAGAGCGAACAACCTGCGGGACGCAGAGAAGCGCCGCAAAGTCACAGAAGTGGTCGGATCAGCGATTGAGAAGGCCGGGGACGATCGAACTCTTGACATTGCTCTGCTCGCCGGAGGGGTAGAGCGGGCACTCCAGCGCTCGGGGGAGTTTGCGGCGAAACTCATGGCTGAGCAGAGGGAAGACGGATCCTGGCCGTACACTCCAGACAAAACCCACGAGGCACTCGGCAAATCCGGAGACTCGTCGTCCGGCTGGTCTGCGAAGAGTGCCATTCCGATCCTTCAACACACCTTGGTGACGGGAGACCCGAAAGCACGAGCAGCCGCCTTGAAAGCACTTGACTACCTGGACAAGCAGATTCGCCCCGAAGGCGCTCAGACCTGGGAACTTCAGCTTCACGTCCCGGACATTCTGGCATCTTCCATGCTGGTCCGGGCTTATCTATTCGGATACCAGCTTACCAATGACAAGACTTATCTTGACAAGGCGGTCTACTGGGCAAAGTCCGGGCTGCCGTTCGTATATCTCTGGAATGCTCAGGATCGGCCGATCATGCGCTACGGCAGTATACCCGTATATGGGGCTACTTGGTTCGATATCCAGCCGTGGTTCGGAGTATGCGTGCAGTGGTGCGGCCTTGACTATGCATATTCAATCGCCAGGCTGTCGGATTTCGACAAGAGCCTGCCATGGATGAGAATCGCGAGGGGGATACTGAACTGCGGAGTTCAACAGCAGGAGTATGTCACTAAGGAATACCCCAGCGATATCGGCATGTATCCGGATGCCTATAGCCCGGTTAAGGGCAAGGAGGAGTACCACTGGGATCTGAACCCGCACCTCATATCAGGGCTTGCTCTGCGGGTGGCCGGGACGGATGTCTTTCCCTCGACGTACACGGTCACAGCAGACGATGGAACAAGGATGGCGCTTACATTGCCGGCGCAGGGAGCGAAGCTGCAATATCGGAATAGCCTACTCAGGGCCACCACACCTGGAACACCGGGGGCATCGGTGTATGCAATTCTGTCCGGCATCCGCAGCCCGGTTTCGGTGACAGTAAACGGCGAGGGAATAGAACTAACTCCTGATATCGGGAAGGCTGACCAAGGCTGGCAGTTCCACCCGGATACGGGAGTGGTCATCATCAAGTACCACGAGCGGCTCAGGAACACCATCGTCCTTGATCTGCGCGGTGAAAAGGAAAGCCCTGCCCCAGATGGCTAGGCCAACCTTGTCGGGGATTCACGCCCCACTGCCTAGCCGGTTGTCTGAATCCTCGGATGCAGGACATCCTTGTGGCCTTCGAGCTTCGGCTTCTCTTTCTTCTTGCGCTTCTTTTTTCCGTCCTTACCACGGTCTTTCGAGTGTGCCATAGTCCGGCTCCTTTTCGGCCCCTGCAGACCTGAGCATCAGACACGCGGTGCCTTACGCTATGATATTCGGCACGCAGGCGTCTTTTCCTCCAAGTTGAACGGAAACGCGGCTGCCGCCCTACCCGCTTCTCTTGAGCTTGCCGGTGCGCTTGCAATACATCTCACCCCACTGGAATACCTTCAGGCCCAACGGGATCAGAATAATGCCCATCACGGCCAGCGGAAGCAGACAGTCCGCCAACTCTCCTAATCCGGCGCCCTGAACCAAAGCACGGCGCATTCCTCTGAGCGTGTACGTGGCAGGCGACAAGGCAGACACGGCCTGCATCCACCTTGGCAGCACGCTGGTTTCGTAGTACACGCCTGAGACCATCAACAGGATGCCCTCTACTATCCCGGCTATCTGGGATCCCTTCTCCGGCGACATCAGAGGAAGCACCGCGACCATCGTGCCGAACCCGAGAAACGAGAAGCTGGCTATACCAAGGACCACAAGCGCCCCACCAAGATTAGCTTTACCCAAATCTAGATGAAAGAACAGCGCAACCAGCCCTAACATGAGCAGCGTCCGTACGATCCCATAGACGATAGCGAACAGACTCATCCCGAAAATGTGACTGATCCGTGAAATCGGCGCCATGAACGTATACTCGATGGTGCCTTCCCAGCGCTCCCAGCTCACTATATTGCTGATATCCCAGAATAGGCCGGAAAGATAGCCCCATAGAAGCGAACCGGTGAGCAGGTACAGGATCAGATGGTTCGTGTCGAGTCTCACTCCTGTGAGGCTCTGCATCCCCACGCCTAGAAAACCGATCGAAAGCGTCATGGACATCCCGTAGAGTATCCAGACCAATTCCCACATCCAATACCGCTTCAAGAGTATGAACTGGCGCTCGACGAAACCGTATGCGGCCAGAGCCTCGGTTACTATGCGGCTCATGCTATTCTCCCTCCTGGCTATCAAGCCTCCTGCCTGTGAGTTCGATGAACACTTCTTCCAAGGTAGGCATTGCGTCACCTTTGCGGCACATCGCCTTCAGTCCGTCTCCCGTGTCGAAAGCGATCACCTTTCCCTTGTCAAGGATGGCGATCCGGTCGCACAATCCCTCCGCTTCCCCCATGTCGTGCGTTGTGAGGAGGATGGTGGCATCGTGTTCCTCCCGAAGCTGCTTCATAAACTCCTCGACGTCGCGCTTCGACTTCGGGTCGAGGCCTGTGGTCGGCTCGTCGAGAAGAAGAAGCACAGGCGAAGAGAGGAATCCACGTGCGATTGCGACTTTCTGCTGCATACCGCGCGACAGCTCCTCCATCGGGCTGTTGATCTTCCCCTTATCGAAGCCAAGCCTGCCCAGGATATACCTGGCACGTTCCTCCGAGGCCGCCGGTCGCATCCCATAGAGCCGCCGGTGTAGATCAGGTTCTCCATCGCCGAAAGCTTCTTGAAGAAGGCTGCGACTGGTGTGTCAATGTACGGGCTATGAACGAATCGGGAACATAGTGTGACGGCATGCTCAGTCCGCGCACCGGGGCCGGTTGCCAGCGGCGATTCTGCTTGACAAGTTCGCACACGCGGATACTATACTAGGCATGGCCTTGCGGAGAGGACTGGCGCGAACGGAGGGATCTGCGAATCCGCCCAGTCCTGCAATCGGCTCAGAGCAACGACGAGGAGTACAAGCATGACCTATCGAGTAGCGATTATGGGGTGCGGCGGTGTTTCGAGGCCCCATGCCAGGGGATATCTTGCCACACACCGGGCGCAGATAGTGGCCGCATGTGACCCGAAGGAAGAGGCACGCAAAGGCTTTTCTGAAGAGTTCGGCGTGGATGCGACGTTCCCCGATGCGGAGGGCATGCTGGACGCTCTGCATCCAGACTTGGTGAGCATCTGCACGCTGAACCCCACTCATGCTGAGCTAACCATTCTTGCCGCGCGCAAAGGCGTTCGGGGAATCGTCTGCGAGAAACCGATGGCCATGAACTTGCGCGAGGCCGATGCGATGCTCGAAGCCTGCAAACAGAATGGGGTCCGCCTGATCGTCGGCCACCAACGCAGGTTCGACTGGCCCTGGGTGAAGGCAAAGGATCTGCTCGACTCCGGCGCGATCGGCAAGTTGCTGAGGATGGAAGCGAACATCGAGACGTTCGACCTCATGACATGGGGCACGCACTGGCTCGACATCTTCCGCTTCTTCAACAACGACGAGCCGACCGACTGGGTGTTCGGTCATGTGGACATCCACGACACATTGTTCATGTTCGGACAGACGGTGGAGAGCGCGGGACTCGCGAAGATCCGCTACACGAATGGCGTTGAGGCCGTCTATCATGCGGGCAAAGTAGGCGTAGGCACGACCAACCTCCTGATCGGCACCGAAGGGATGATACAGATAAACCCCTGCTGCACTGAGGAAGCCGGACCCGTGCGGCTTTTCAACACTGAAACGAAGGGATGGCAGGTCCTCAGACCGAGCAAGCTGCAGCCCGTCTACGATTCCTTCGAGCGCGAGATGTTCACTTTCTTCGACTGCCTGGAATCGAGCGAGGTACATCCACTCGAAGGGACGTCCGCACGAGAGGTCATGGCGCAGATCATAGCCGTATATGAGTCATCCCGCACGCGCAAGGTGATCAAATTCCCGGTTGATATTCAGAACAACCCATTCTTCAGCATGCTGGAGGCGGAGAAATGAAGCTCGCACTGCACCCAGGAATCCGCGGCCCGAAACCGGATATGATGGCCGATCTCGCTCGCTACCTACGCGTGGAAGATTTGTTCTACGATCTCCACTGCGTCGAAGGCTACCAGGACGGCAGCCTCACCGATACCAGGGCCTTGGACCAACTTCAGAAACGATTTGGGGACTTCGGGCTGAGGTTGTCCGTGCTATATGATTCCCTGCCGGACACGGTTGAGGCACTTGAGAAGAGACGCAAGGGTTTGCTCGGAACGCTGGAGCTGCTCGCCCGAGCGCACGTCAATACACTGGTTCTATTCGTGCTGCAGGAAGACTCGAGTGCGTTGATGAGGCCGCTGGAGGAGCTTTACAAGGCGGTAGTCCCGCGAGCGGAAGCGCTGGGCATCAAGATCGCCACACACGCGCACTGGTGTGAGGGACACATTGCATACAACCGGGAGACCATTCAGCGCATCATCGAGTTCGCGCCGGGATCGAGCAACGGAATCTGTCTCTGCACGGGATGCTACTTCCAGGCGCGCGACGACGTCCCGGCGATGATACGCGACATGCCGGATCGCATTCACTGCGTGCACATCCGCGACACGACACAAATGGGCGGATGTGAATTCGAGGAACTTCCATTCGGGGCCGGATTGGTGCCCATCCCGGAAATCATTCGTGCGCTGGTGGAGATCCGCTACGACGGCATCGTCATTCCGGAGCACATGTCGCCGATCAAGGATGAGCTGTACGCGGAAGCCAGCGTTGCCCACGCGATCGGCTACCTCCAGGGCATCCTGAGCGCCTTAACCGAATGACACAAACGATTTGCCGCGAGGCACCGGCCGTTACGCAAGCCGGCAAATCCTCGCGGCAAGTCTATCCGCCTACTGACCTCATGGGAAGATCAGTCGTAAGAGGTCACTCCGCCGGATTTCGCCCTCAGCAGGCGGCCGATGTCACCGCCGCCCGCATCGTATGTGCTGCTTACACCGGTGACGACTGCATACGAGCCATCTGGCGGCCTGTCGCCAGCCGATGGGACCTCCACCTCCAGTATGACTCCAGAGCCGTCGTCCAGGTAGAAATGGGTCAAATCTATATGCGTTACGCGGCCCCAAGTAGTAATCAGCAAGCCTATGTTGTTTAACCCCGTCCCGTCCGTTATGCCCGGAACGATCCCATGGGATCCTCCGCCGACAGACCGGTTCGGCATCGCTATTGGGTCAAGACCGCCATATCCTACCTGCAGGATTTGCGCCTCCGACAAGGTCACATACCGCTCTCCAGTATCAGTACCCATTGGGCCACCGATGTTCACCTTGTCGCCGACGGCGTACACAAGGTCGCCGTTGACTCTCACACCCGAGGTCCTATCAAGCTCTTCCACGTAGGAGAAGTTCGGACTGCCGGTGAATTTCGCTCTGACGACCGCCGGACCGAAGTAAACGTAGTTGCCGTCGGCCACCTGCTTCGCCTCATGCAGCGTAATCAGCGACGACGCACTGAGTGCAGCATCGTCGAATGCATTCACCTGCCACTTATATGCGCCGGTGCCGCCGGTTCCCTCCTGCCAGTAGTCCAGAAATACCGTCACAATGTTGGACGTAGGCGTGACGGTCTTCCATAGCTGTACCCACTCCCAGACATTGTCCGCCGGCGCGTTATACCACGCACTCCATTTGACCGAACCGGAGTTCGGATCGGTTCCGCCTGTGTCGTCCAGACCGATGCGCGAGAATGTATGAGCGGCCCCGCCGCCCTCTCCATAGCAGGCAGTCCAAGCCGTGAAAGTAAGCGGGATGCCTACAGGCGCCCAGATCGTCTGGTAAACGCCGCCCTTCTTCGGGTCCGTCCAACTGGCCTCCTTCTCGGCGTAACGGCTGCCCCCGTGGGGGGTGATACCTCCGTAGCCCGTGCCGGTCCTCACATTGAGGCCGTGACCGTATTCCGTCCAGCCCGTGGGAATGACGTCGGCTATCTCAAATCCGGGATTATCCAGCGTCGTCTTAGGCGTGAGGGTGAAGTCGCACTGCGTATCGTTCCCCTGGGTGACGACGATGCCCGTCTTTGTCTGCGTTTGATAAGCCTTGGCGCTGGCGGTGACGCTGTACGTAGCCGGGAGGCAGCCTATTGCGTAGTGTCCCCCCGCAGTCGTTTGTACACTGTAGCCACCCGGAGACGTGGTTACAGTAGCGCCGACGAGGCCATTCAAGTAGATGTCCTTGACATAGCCGACTATCCCTCCCGGCCAAGGCAGCGTCCAATTCAGCACTTGGCTCGCTCCGCAAGCAGCATTGTAGCCAAGCACCTGCTGCGTAGTGTAGCCGGGCTTCGAGCAGGTGAGATCGTACAAGTCACCTGTAACCTTCATACTGTAAGTGCCATCCGGCGCGGTTGTTTCCGAGTAGCCGCCGTTGTTCGCCGAGATGACCACACCGCCGACGGGTGTCCCGTTGGCATCCTTCACTGTACCTGTAATCGCACACGTCGAGCTGCCGAGCGAGACCTCGCCCATGATAGTCCCGATCAGGTCGCCGCCGTGCGCGACATCCCCCTCGTATGCCTGGCCGTCCGGGTACATGCTGCCCTTCTTCGAGCACCAAGCATACAAGGTGCCATCGGCGGTCGCCACCCTCAGATAGTACGTATTTCCGCTGGTGACCGGCACCTCGCCTGGCAGCCAGCAGAACGTCACCTTCTGGCCCATCGGACTGTAATCGTATGCAGTAGTCGCTTTGGAAGGCCCGATCTGCGCGCCGCCGGGACCTCCCTCGTGAATGGTGCAAACAGCCGTTTCGGCGGCTCCCCCGGTTCTGAACCTGAGACCAACGCTCAGTATATTGCTGCCGCGGGCCTTGAATGTCTGGCCTACAATGCCGGAGAAGTTGTCCGTCTCAGTTCCAGACAGGTGCACGTGGTACATACTCGCCTGGCCGTCGCAGTCCTCGAATAGCGTCATGTAGAGGTCAGTGCTGCCCTGGGCCACTCCGTTGTAGTAAGCCTGGCCTGATGCGTACGGATTGCCGCTCTGTCTGTATGTCTGGAAGGAAGCCGAGTTGGAGTAAAAGTTGATATAGTAGGTCTGGCCGGCAACCGTGGGGACTTCTCCGTACATCCAGGTGACTGTGGGCGCATTACCGGGAACAGACTTCGATACGCCGACCTGAGGTCCACCCGGTCCGCCCTGATGCACGGTGATGACGATGTCCGTGGGGACGAACCAGAGCGTCATTCGCTGGAGGGAACCGCCCTTAGCGACGAAGGTTTGCCCCACGTTGGCGTAAACGCCCGTCATTCCGTTCTGGCTGCGGACCTCATAGGTGCCTATTATCTTGATGTTGCAGGTGGTCAGAGCGCCATTCTGAACTTTGACAAAGCTCCAGTTCCGAGGACGCCACTCGTATTCGTCGGACATGCCCACGGCGTAAGTGCCGGGTAACATATTCGGCGAACGCCCATCGTGAGTCGTACCAGCCTCGGGAATCTGGTAGATGCCATCCCCGTAAATGCGGCCGTAGTCATAGGGCCGCGAAGTCGTGGTAGACCCCTCGATCTGGGCGCGAGCTTCATCCTCACCGCATAGCTGCCCGGCGGTCGTCCTCACCAATCCCCTGATGCCGCCTGTCTGTGCCAGGCAAGGCATTCCGGCCAAAAGCACCGCACACAATCCTAGACACATCAAGATGACCTTTGCACGCGTATTCACGATTAGCTTCCTCCGTCGGTTCCAAGTAGGCGCCAGGCATCGCCCGAACTACTTGCCATATTGCCCGGATAGACCCATCTTGCGATGCCCTCTGGCGTCGGCTCCATCATCTATGTACCATATTAGACCAAATACCGATTTCTTGCAAGTCTTTTCTCCTGGTAGATATACTGGTTTTTCGCCGCAGTCCTGCCTGGATGTGTGCTAGGCTAACTACCGGAAGGTTTTGTCCGGTGCGGTGCAGAAGCATATCGGAGTATACTGCATCACGTCCGAAACGACAGGAAGAGGTTATTTGGCAAATGAACCCATTCAGGCCCTCGGCGCTTCTTGCTCTGCTCGCAATTCTCATCAGCACCCATGCTCAGGCTGCACCCAAGAGCAAGCTTGGAGTGAACTACCTCGTAGGCGACGATGGAATCACCTTCCGAGCGCTGGTAGAGACCGGGAACTTGCCCATTTTCAGAATCGGCATTGACCGCATTCAGGACCTGATACCCTATTACAAGCAGCACAATCCGAATGGGATAGTTGCCGTGGGGATGGTGAGCAAGAGCCTGGACTACACCAAGGACCCGGACGTGCTCGGCATAGCGCTCTACAAAGTCGGCAGGCCGGAGACATCGAAATGGTCCGACCTGAGCGACCTCGCAGATTGGTACGTCGGCTATGTGAACAGGTATGCTGCCGAATAGCCGCCGTCCTCGAGCTGGTATGTGGCTCGAATCCCGCGGATTCCCCATCCTCGCCCCGGTATCATCGAGCCGATCCTCGACGGCCGGGAGCCGGACGGGCTGTCCCTGGAGCGGCTGCGCAGACCGATGCCATTGCTCTGGGAGGAGCAGAGTCTATCGGTTTGACGACTGGCATTATTGTCATGCAGAGTATCTAACAAACAGTACGCAGACTATGCAAAAGCAGGAGACGCGTTTTGTTCAGATGTCGACCGTGGATTCAGGGGACCCATCGCACGGCGTAGCGAGATAGCCGCCGAGCGTGCCGATTTTATAGACATACGTCTTGCCAGCCCCACGCGAGTATCGTGCCGGGTTGAACCGGACTGGCGTAGTGAACAGCAACTGTACCTCCGGGTGGCGCCTCCAGAATAGGTATGAAGCTAGCGCCTGCATCTTGCTGCATTGAGGGGCGACAGCGACATCGTAATGCTCTCTGACGACGTCAAACTCCTCTTCCAGCTTCGCTAGGATATCGTCGACTAGTAGCGTCGAAGTCTCGATCTCGCGGAGACGCCATCTGGAGAACAGTTCCTTGTGAAGGTCTCTTGATAATCGAGCTCTCCACCCAAGTTCCGGACGTGGTGATCTTCCATACAAGACCACCAGCGCCCCCGGTGCATAGGTATCAACCAGTCCCTCTACACGGTTGGGTTCATATCCAGCGAACAGCATAAGGCAGGCCTGCTTGCCTGGACGGAGGTTGCCGCTGAATTCGGGAGGGATATGCACTGCTCTCAGTGCCTTGCTCTGCAGATAGCGGCTAGCGGTCTCGTATTCTTGCTCACTCCAAGCTCGCAGCAGTCTTCGCGCTTCCTGCTTGGTGGGGAAATACCACCGAGCCTCCGTATACACGATCTGTGTCTGCAAGCGTTGTATCAGGCATTCGTGGATTGCAGATAGCGCCCATAGATGAGTCATAGCCGAAACATCTATGTACGCGGTTGCGGTTGTAAGCTCCCCCGATATCTCCTTCACCTTGTTACCTATGTCCGCACATGACTTTATCGGGTTGTCCGCATTGACCGACACTACAGACGGCTTGGACCTAGTTAAGCAGGAAACCTGCGAGAGTAGGCTGTCGAAATTTGCACGGTTATCCTCGCGTTGGCTTTCATAGCGCAAGAGCAGCACGCGCTCAAACGATGTCTTGCTCCTTCTGAGCCTCTTGACAAACGTAAGCGCTCTGTCTTCGAAGCCCCCTGCACAGACTAGTAGCCCACCCTCCACGCAGTGCGAGAAATCCATCTCGGCCATGTTATCGAATCTGCTAACCATCATCGGCCTCATCAAGACCAAGTTGGCTTTGCACATCGTGACTCTGTGCAAGCGCAATCAGTTTATCTCGATGCCTCTGCAAGAATACGTCTGGTTTTGTTAGTAGCGTCTCAAATCTACTATACCCGACGTATATGTGATTGCGCACCCGGTAGGTTGTTTGGAAGGCTGGTGCGAATATCTTATTCATGTCATAGCGCTGGCTGAGACCTATCTGTGCACGCGAGAATGTGATTCCTTCGCTCAGCAGCAATCCGTATTTTACCAACCAGTCCAGAATCGCTTTACTGTCCGCGCTTAATTTGCGTCGGTCCAAACGTTCCACTGAGATGGTCTCATACCAACGACCACTTTCCCCCGTGTCGTAGTGCTCAAGATACATCCTTGACATCTCACCGATGGCACTAACAACTGCCTGAAGCCTTTGTCCCAGGGGTTCCCCATCCAGTTCACAGGGTAGCATGGAGAGGGCTCGGAACTGGCGGTTGGCGTAGCTTCTGACTGCATCATCCTGTGCTTTCAATGGGATGTTAGCAGTGTCCTTGGCGGCCCCTGTGACTTCGAATATGTATTCAATAAGTTCCAGGAGAGTTCTCATGCTTCCGTGAGCCAAGCTCCACACGATATTCCAGCCCGCATAGTATGCCTTGGTGCGGGGGGGGCGCTTTGCGTGCTTCTCTCCCTTTTTTGGCCGTCTGGCCCTAGGCTGACTCAGCGCGGCCAAAAATTCCCTAGCTAACTGTGACTCGCCAAGAATCTCTTTGATTGTTGCCGTGTATCCGGCAGCCCTAAGACGTGAATCCACGACCCTGGCTGCATACTCGACGAGATCCGTCGGTACTTGTTCGTCACTCCTTTGGGCTCTTGCCACTATTTCTCCTAGATCCACATACGTGACCTCATGTCTGGGATCTATCGGTCGGCCGTCCGACGTGTCCGACGTATACATCATCTTGTCAAACGTAATCTTGAAACAATGGTTTTGCTGTACGGCTCGCACCAGTGAGTTAAGCACTTTCTGCATCTCCGGGTGAATCTGCCCTTCACTGGCGTCGTCCACCAGGATAAAGAAGCGCGTGTTCCTCAGGTCAGCGATGATCTCCTTTAACAGAGCGAAAAATGCATCAAGATCAGCCTCATCCAAGAGCTTCCCACTGGGGCGGGCCAATGGCTCGTGCCAGACAGCGACAGCACTATTCTCGCATGCCGCACACACGGCAATACATTGCAGTAGGACCTTCGCGGATTGTTGATCATCAACCACCGCAATTGAGCCCAGTCTATCCTCAAGGAACCTGACTAGTCGCTGAAAACTCGATGGTTGGCTGATCACCGGGAGTCCGGCATCTTGGCAAGGCTCGAATCCACGTCGTATTGTGTCCATAGTCTTGTTCCATATCTTCAAGACCAGCACATGCTTCAGGAACGCCTGAGTCGCGGAATCGAATGCGCTCGCCCCCACTGCTTCCGGAACGAAGCCCTTGAACTCACCAAGCCTGCAGGCAAACAGCACACCGAAGGAACGTCTGAAATCGTAATCAAGCAGTTTTAGCTTTTCCGCCAACTCAGTGTCCTGGTGTGCGTAAGCGATGACATCAGGATGGAAGGCCAGAACACGAAGATAGTGCGACTTGCCGCAACCGCGTGGCCCCGATATCCACGTGTTGCCAAATCGTGAAATGATCTCGAACCTGGAGGGAGCCGGCTCGAACAGCTTGTAGAGTTGAACAGCCGACGGGAACTGTTCAGCACGGATGAACTCAAATGGTTTCACGGGTGACTTAAAGTAGTTATCTGGGATTCCTGCTTGTACCTTGTCGAAATCGTGCAGCAAGCTATCAAAGTTCCCGCAGAGTCCACGGCGGACGCGCTCCAGTATCCTGAAAACCCTTTCTCCGAGGAGAAACCTCGCGGATACTCCCGGGAAGCGATTGCATATCATTACTGCCGCCCGGAGGAGATGATCGCGAAAGTTCTCCATATCTGATTTCACATCGATCTCTGGCGAAGCCGCCGATGGTACGCCAATAAAATCGATGACGCAGAATGTCTCTGCTATGCCTGGCGAATCCCCAGGTACCACTAGAATGTTGCCTTCATGGAGGTCACCATGTACGAGGCCAGCCTTTTCTATTGCTCGCAAGGCCCCGCCTACTTGCTCCACGAAACGCTCAAGCACGGCAGGTGCTACGTTGTCTTGAGACTGTAAGAACTCAGCGAACGTCTGTGCATTAGAGTCCACGTGCGTGAGAGCAACAGCTGGAAGAACGACGGAACGATCGCTAGGCAGTGTGAGCCTTATCTGGCCGACGTCAACGAGGTCAGGTAGTGCATCGGCCTTGATGCCAGAGCGCTTGGTGATTGCTGAGTCTAGTTTCTCATATGTGACAGCATTCGGGAAGAAGATCTTAAGAGTTCGGTCGCGGTGCGTCCCCAACTGCTCTGCTCGAAAGGTAAACGATGTCGCGCCTCTGCCAATACACTCTCTGATGGCAAACTCGGAACGCAATGGATTGGGTGTTTCCACCTCGTGGCTTCCGCCCACGGTCTTTCCAATGAGAAAATCAAGAGAGAACGAATCGTAATCGAGTCTGGCTTTCGCGGACGGGCAAAGCCGGAAGCTGTGTCCTTCCCGGCATATAAGTTTCTGCTCCTCCAGACGATTCACCAGACGCCGGACTTCTGATTCCGGAATGCTGACGAGTTCCTCGATTATCTGCTCCAAACTGTGCTCACCGCGCTTATACAGTAGGACCAGAATCAGCAAGCTCTTTATGTCAACGAAACTCTCAAGGATCGAGCTTCGTTCAGCCACAAGCTTGTTAGGGTTTTTCAGGTTGGACAGCGAACTCACTATATACCCTCACCAATGACTAATTCGGATTGCTTACTTTCGACCACCTTCTGAATCTGATCCATAACCCTTGTGGACAGATGACACTCGCGGATGTCCTCTGGATATTGGAACCAGTCGATTCTCCCGTGAAGTCCTTCGAAGATCCGCAGGATACCATGCGCGCTATAGCCGTCTTGATGCTGGCTGTCGATGCATACCATCATCTTGCAGGCGAGCTTACGTCTGTCGGCAAATTCATGCACCTCTGCGATGGCTCCGGGACTTGTCATGAAACACACGATGTAATCTGCCTCTGATGCCATCAAGTATTCTGCTACACTTAGATTGAGCCCGCTTGCGGTCAACACCTCCGGGGTGAGTCGGTCTTCGAGGAAATACGCCCGGTGTCCTTGGCGTATCAATTCATCGCGCAGTCCACAACGCTTGTTGTATATATCTCCTCCAGATGGACTTGGCCCGAGCACTACGACATTCAGTCGCGTCTGTTTCCTCAGAACCTGTGCTGTCGCCTGAAAGATATCCTGAGGCAAACGGCTAGTATCACCGATGGCTGCGGCGATTTCGTCTTCAGTACCGCGAATAGCTCCCAATCCCTCGATGTTCATCCCTTCGTCCATACCCCCACATCACTTGACCCGATCAGCGTTGACAAGATCCAACTGTTCAGGTGGAACGTAACTTGTGACCACAATCTCCTGCACACAGTATCGGTCACCATTGGAGCCCAACCACCTTATGACATCAATCACCGACAGATAGTAGCGACGATAGAGATCAACTATACGCTCGTCGTTCACATTGGAGAGCATAACATGGCAGCCTCTCTCCACAAGGTTCGAAAACACTGCTGCGACCCTAGTTTGTTCTTCCCAGCCAAATCTCCCTGCTGAGTAGTGCGTGAAGTAGGCTGTGTCACTTCTCGGCGGATATGGAGGATCTAGATAGATAAGATCCCCCGTCGACGCGTCCCTCAGAACTTCCTCGAAGTCACCCGAGACTATCCGGTTTCCTCTCAAGCACGCTGAGGCCGCAAGGAGATCCTCCAATGACGGAATCGCCGGTCCATTAGAACTTGGACCATATGGAACATTGAACTCCCCTCGCTTATTCACTCTGTAAATGCCATTAAAGGCCGCCTTGTTAAGGTAGATGAAACGCGCGGCCTGTTCTTCTGCTGACAAGCCTGAGTCACGTTCGGACCTGACTTGGTAGAAAAACTCGCGTGAATCAACGGCTGCGTATTGCTCCAGCAACTTCGCCACAGCCCCTGGAGAGTTGGCCACCTGAAGATAGCAGTTCATGAGATCAGCGTTAACGTCTGACAACACTGCTTTCGCTGGATGCAGTTCGAAAAACAGTGCGCCTGCTCCGACAAATGGTTCGTAATACCCCTGCATGTCGCTCCGGGGTAGAACAAACCTTGCGAGCCTCCGCACAAGCTTCTGTTTGCCGCCGGCCCAGCGAAGAAACGGCTTTGCCCTGACACGAGATTCCGACACAGGATCGTTTACAACCTTTCATAGACGATTTGCGAGCCCGTCGCCTCATGTATTCTACTCTCGAACCCACAATTCCTGCATGCCGCGACCAATCGGAGGATCACTTCCATTATAGACATGAATTACCGATACGGGCGAGCGCAGAGTATACTATAGCAAGAGTCTATGTGCTCATGCTCCACCACGCGGTCACTTGGGAAAACATGAGAACGGGGTTGTGCGTCGAGATGCGCCTTCGGTCTGGGGATTTGAGCGTGGATTCACGCGTGGGAGCATGCGGAACTGCACAACAAAGCAAAACGACGGAAAACGCTTAGTCTTTAGTGGCTCAATCGGCGCAATTTGTCCTTGTCACCCCGGATTAGGGCTTCCTTCTTCGCGTGACCCCAGTCCTTGATCTGTAGTTCCCGCTTAACTGCAACGGTTTCGTCGGAATGGGATTCGCTATAGACTAGAAGTACAGGTCGCCGATTGCGGGTATAGGCAGTTGCAGTGCCTTCGTTGTGACGCCGGGCTGGATGCAGAGGCTGGTCCCCCTGGGGCACGGTAGAACGGTAACCGCCTAAGCCACTCATCAGTCCTCCGTTCTAGTAACCAGTCTGTGCCGTGTTGCGGGCCATGAAGGGATTTGCCACCAGGGTATCGAAGACTACGTTTAGAGCACATGAACTGCTGTCTCTGTACTTCATGCGCTTTGTCTGCGATCTATCGGAGGACGGCCAACTGTGTCGTTAACGATCAACAAGAGATCATATGGCGAATGGGCAACTGACGGGACACATCGCGAGCAGAGTGTCCATAATGCAAGGCTGGCGGGTAGCCTGGACGAGCATACTGTGTCTCAACTGCGAGAATTGTCTGACATCGTCTTTGACGAGAAGAGCTTTTCGGAAGGCGACCATTTCCTCATCGATCTGAGCGAAGTGACCGAGATCGACCATGTGGGTCTTGCAGCGTTAGTTGGAATCATCGTCGTATTGGCAGCGAAGGCCGGGAGTCTGGGGCTGATACTTCCCGCAGACCATCCTATTCGACACGCACTCCAAGTCACGGGCTTGGACAGGTTCTTTGAAATACACGAAACGGCCGAAGCAGCAGACAGAATCGTACTTGCATTGCGCCGAACGCAGCCCAGCGAAGGATAAGTGTGGTAAGTGAATTCCGACATAAGCAGACTTCAGAACAGTGCCAAGCACACTGGACTCGTCAGAGCATTGCCAGTCATTTGAAAGGAGCGTCTCTGCAATGGGTGATAAATCTCCGAAGAAAGAAGTGAAAGCACCGAAGAAGAGCATAAAGGAGAAGCGTCGAAACAAACAGGAGAAGAAGGCAGGAAAGGGCGTGTTCCCTTCCGCGACCTGATACCTTACACATCTGCTGGGTGAGAGAAGAGACGCACTAGACTCATCTCCATCTAGCACGCTGCAGGTCGCGTAATCGGGCCCTGGTCGGTATCAGCTCCAGGGCCTTGTTATTCTTGACCTTATCCCACAAGAGTGGATGCCCCGATCTCAAGACCAGTCGTCATGACTGATGTGAGAATGTGGAAAAGCGGGCGATCTGAGCGTGGATTCATGCGTGCGAGGGGCACATCGACCGCACGGACAAAAAAAGCGGAAAACCCATAGAGAGAGTTTTCCGCTTTTGATCTGGTAGGGCACTTTCAGTGCGCTCAAACTCGCAAGGAATGAAGGCGGTTCTACGAGACTTAGGATACTCTTGACGTAGGGTTGAGCACTGGATAAGATGCTGGAGGAATTGTTACCTCCCCAACAATCGTCAGGGAGATTCTCTGAAGTCCAGAGGATCCGCACTCAGAGTCCGACACTGTGGCAGATAAGTGTCCCGAACCTTGGGAATATCGATTCTTGTCATCAAGACAAGCTTACCAAGAGCACGCCCTCACAATCACATTCTGAGCACGGATTGAATTATTGCGACCGACAAGGTCTTAATCGGCGCGCCGATTAGGTTTTTGAAGCCCAAGGTGTCATCACTGTCCAATAGATCCAATAGATACAAAGTTTGACCGGGACTCGTCATTCTGGTATCATGAAGTCGTCTGTATAACAACGCATCACCAGCGGTCGGGTTCCGCCAGTGTTCGCGGGGACCTGCCCGTTTTTCTATGTCGAACTATGAATATCGCAGAATCCATGGCTAAGGAAGGCGACATGCATGTCCGCCGCAATATGCGCAACCTTGCCATCATCGCTCACGTAGACCACGGCAAGACGACCCTGGTGGACGTGATCCTTCGCCAGAGCGGTCTCTTCCGAGAGAATCAGGTCATCTCCGAGCGCATCATGGACTCGAACGACCTGGAGCGCGAGAAGGGTCTCACCATCCTCTCGAAGGTCGCGTCCGTCTCCTGGCATGGTGTGAAGATCAACATCGTAGATACCCCCGGCCATTCCGATTTTGGAGGCGAGGTCGAGCGCATCCTCCGCTCAGTTGACGGCGTCCTGCTCCTCGTGGATGCCTGCGAAGGACCCATGCCCCAGACGCGCTTCGTTCTAAAGAAGGCCCTCGAGCAGAAGCTCACTCCCATCGTCGTCATCAACAAGATAGACCGTCCCGGCTCCCGGCCTTGGGAGGTCATAGACGAGGTGATGAGTCTCTTCATCGAACTCGGATGCCACGAACGCCTGCTGGATTTCCCCTTCCTTTTCACCTCAGCCACCCAGGGCTACGCGGTTGCCGACCCTGCTCACCAATGCGATGACGTAGACCATCTCTTTCAGATGATCTTGGAGCATATCCCCCCTCCTCATGCAGAACCAGAGAAGCTGTTTCAACTCCAGCTGACGAGCCTCGATTACGATGACCACCTGGGACGGATGTTCGGCGGCAAGATACTCCGAGGCACGGTCTCAAAGGGCGATACGATCACGATCATAAAGCGTGACGGTTCGCGAGACATGTTCCCCGTCACTCGTGTCTTCATCTACGAAGGACTCAAACGCGTTGAGGTCGCGGGGGCCTCCGCAGGCGAGATCGTTCTGCTCACCGGTTACGACGATGTCCAGATCGGCGAGACCATCGCCGACCCCCTCGAACCCAATGCCCTGCCGCTACTCGACATAGACGAGCCCACCGTTTCCATGGATTTCATCGTGAACAACAGCCCCTGGGCCGGACGCAGTGGCAAATGGGTCACTATGCGGAACATAGCTAACAGGCTCGGACGCGAGACAAAGGTGAACGTAAGTCTCAGGGTCGAACCCACAGACTCACCGGATGCGCTCAATGTTTCCGGGCGAGGAGAACTTCAACTGGCGATTCTACTCGAGACTATGCGGCGTGAAGGATATGAGGTGATGGTGAGCAAGCCCCGCGCCATCACCAGGGAGATCAACGGCGTGCTTTGCGAGCCGATAGAGGAACTGAGTATCGAAGTGCGAGACGAAGCACTCGGTACGATTATGGAGGAAGTCGCCCGACGAAGAGGCGAAGTCACCTCCATGAGCAAGGATGCCGTTGGGAGCAATCGCCTGGTTTTCGAGATCCCTACTCGCGGGCTGATCGGATTCCGCACCGACTTTTTGACCTGGACCAAGGGTCTCGGCCTCATGTCGCACGTTTTCAAACACTACGGTCCGCACCGAGGCGAGATCGTCACCCGCACGCGCGGTAGCCTCATATCCAAAGAAACCGGGCGCGCGACCGCCTACTCCATCGCACCACTTCAGGAGCGAGCTACGTTCTTCATCTCTCCGGGTGATGAGGTCTATATGGGTCAGGTGGTCGGCGAAAACTCCCGCTCGGACGACATGGCAGTGAACGTAACCAAAGCCAAACACGCGACCAACATGCGCTCGTCCACCGAGGATGCCACCGTCCTCATCACACCGCCCAGGCCATTCACCCTGGAGCAAGCACTCTCCTTCATCGGAGAAGATGAACTGATGGAGATCACTCCGGACGCCGTACGCTTCCGCAAGAGGATACTCGGCACCACCAAGAGGCACATAGCCACCCGCAGGAACGCCTAGCGGTACTCTCCACACTGCGGCAGTTCGCGTTGAGAGCTTCCGCCTTCTCGATGTCTCTCTGATGTCATCACTCCCGCCAGCCAACCACGGGCGAACGCGTTCCAGCGAAACAGGGGATTATCGGGCGCCAAACGAGCCGGATTCGAGGAAGTGCGTCCACAGATCGGCGCGGACTTAACCAGTCCGATATTTGTCACTCAGCACGAATTCCACGCGCGGAACGGCGCAATCGGTGGTACGCACAAAAAAAAGCGGAAAACCCATAGAGAGAGTTTTCCGCTTTTGATCTGGTAGCCCGTAGGGGATTCGAACCCCTGATCCCGTGGCTGAGAACCACGTATCCTAGACCGCTAGACGAACGGGCCGCGAAAGACCTGATGTCTACTTGTCTAATGGCACATTATACCATCACACCGCGCAGGTGTCAACGCGCGGGCCGGCCGAACGACCCACGCGGCTGCAATACGCGGCTGCAATACGCGGCTGCAATAGCCCTTGACATGTCGCCGAACTGCGGATACCATATCAGTTACAACCGTAGGACTTCACACTTCGCTCCTGTGAGCAATTACTCGCCGAAAGGATGTGGCCGCCGCATATGTCAGCAAAAGCTAAGGTATTGGTCATAGACGATGACCAGGATGTGTTGACCACTTCGAGGCTGTTTCTGCAAAGCCGCGGCTTTGAGGTACTGACTGCATCGGAGCCCGAGGAAGGGTTCCGGCTCGCCGAACAGGGAAGACCTGACGTCGTAGTTCTCGACGTGATGATGCCGCACGGCACAGAGGGGTTCCAGTGGGTCTCGCGCATCAGGCACCACGCGGACGCTGCTCTTCGCAACATGCCGGTGATAATCCTGACCTCCATTCACACTACAACAGGCATTCGATTTCGCGAGGGGGACGCAGACGAAACGGGTGACTACCTCCCGGTCCAGGGATTTCTCGACAAGCCGTTCGATCCCGACGAGTTGTTTCGGAAGATAGAGTCAATCCTCGGCAGTTCTGCATAGGGATGTGGGCATGGAAGGCAGCAGCGGATTGCGAGATTCCAGCGCGCGCGAAGGTCCAAGTCTATCGCAGGTAGAGCTCGCGGAGCGGATTCGCTGGCTTATCCTGCTGCGCTGGTTCGCGTTCGTCGGCGTGGCGACCACAATCCTGATCGCACGGTCCGTCTTCGTCTCCGCACTTCCATGGAACCGCCTGCTTCTGACAGCCTTCGCGATCCCCACTTACAACGTTCTCTTCTACATCGCCTGGCAACGCGCCAATCGCGCTGGGACGAGGTATCTGGAGCGCATATCGTATGGGCTGGCCAACGCGCAGATCTTGTGCGATCTGGTCATGCTCGGTGCGCTGATTCACCTCTCAGGCGGCGTTGAGAACCTTTTCTGCTTCTACTTCGTCTTCCACATGGTAATCGCCAGTATTCTGCTGTCCGCGAGGGCCGCATTCGCCCAAGCCACCGTGGCAGTGCTCATCTTTGCAACAATAGGGGCTGGAGAGTACTACGGAATACTGCCACACTACGAGTCCCCAATCGGGATGCAGGTCCACGGGCTGCATCGGAGCGGGATACTCGTCTTCGCCGCGGGCTGGGTTCTGGCCAGCGCACTTTATGTGACAGTCTACCTCGCTACTTCCATCACCGCGCGCCTCAGGTGGCGAGAAGACCAGGTGATGGCTCTGTCACAGCAGACCACGGACGACGCCCAGAGGCTGCGCATAGCCTATGACAAGCTGGCTGAGACCGAAAGGGCAAAATCAGCGTACGCCCGCAAGGTGGCGCACGAGCTCCGGTCACCTCTTGCAGCAATTGACGGCTTGCTTCGCGCCGTCTCCGAGGGCCTTGCGGGTGAAATCCCGGAGCAACCCCGCGAAATGGTAGACAGGGCCAGAATCCGGACACATGAGCTCTTGGACGTGGCGCGCGATCTTCTCGTACTGGCATCCGCAAGAGACGCGAAGCTCTCCGCCCAGTGGTCCGCCGTTGATCTCCGCTCGACACTGGATGACATCGTCCGGCTGCTCGCTCCGCAGGCTGAGGCCAGGCAGATACGCGTAACCACGGAAGTGTCTTCCGAGCTCCCCGAGGTACAAGGGGACCCGGAAGGACTAAAGGAGCTTCTGACCAACCTGCTCACGAACGCCATCAAGTATTCGCGCGAGGAAAGCGTTGTGGAGGTGCGAATAGGCCACAGAGGTACCGCAGTGGAGATCGAGGTTTCGGATTCAGGGATCGGCATCGCTGAGGAGGACCAAACTAGAATCTTCGACGAGTTCTATCGAGGCGGTAACGCGCGCGCCTTCACAGCGGAAGGCACAGGCCTCGGCCTGTCAATAGTGCACAGCATAGTGGAGGCCCATGGCGGCACAATAACCGTGGAGAGCAGAGAGGGCGCGGGCACGACGTTCAGCATAGTCCTGAACTCCAATCCCAGCGCCTGATCCCTTGCATCAGCAGCACCGAGGAACCACTGCCTGGGAAAGCCATTCGCGTACTACGGCCCAGACGAGATGCGGACGTGGCTTTGAGGTAGAAGCAGCGGCTATGCTAAAGTCCGCCGTGGTGGGCGAAGAAGCTCCGAAGTTCCTCTGCCGCTTCCAGCAGCACCAGGAATGCCAGCGATGCCAGAGCATACAGGTGCTCGCGATTGCGCAGCACGTTTGAAATTGAGAAGCCATTGTCTTCCAGACGCACCTTCCGAGGCACAAACGAGGGAACCTGCCCGCGATACGCCGAATACTCATCTCCGAACTTGGCCGCAAGGGCTCGCTCTTCCCTCAAGATGGTTGGCCAGTAGAAAACCGCAAACCCGATAACATACACCACCAACAGCCACCACACGCGGACTGCGAGCACTGCACCGATTCCCATGATGAAGCTGCCAAGGTAAAGAGGATTCCTGCACAACGCATACGGCCCACCCATTGCAAGACACCGATTCTTGTCTATACATCCAGCCGACCAAAGCCGAAAAGCAATCCCAGAGAAAGCTATGGCCACGCCGGGAAGAAAGAGTTCCTCCCTAGCGAGTGCAAGACACACTACGCCGATGAAGTATCCAAAAGCGAGCCTGTATTTTCCGATCCGCAGCGCACCGCGCTTCAAGCCGACCATCGTCACGATCTCTTCCGTCTCAGCTTGGCTCCCTCTGCAATCGCTCAAGCACCCAACAGGCACTTTCTCAGGGGAAGCCTCAGCCATTATACCAGCTTTTCAGCCACGCCAAAACCTCGCCAAGTTTCAATCTTCACCCCTGTTGACGCATGCGGGCGCGGCTGATATAATGCTTCGGGTCGGTAGACAGTCATAGGGTTGGTATTCTCATCCATGAAGACATTGCGCAGGGATTTGTTGCTAAGGGTCAGCAGGTGGGACAAGCTGGCCTTTTGTTTTGACTCAAGGAACGCCGGTATCGGGGGTTTGTATGATTAGAATTCTGCCCAGACAGGAATCATTCTTCGAACTCTTTGAGAAGCAGGTTAGGACGGTTAATGGGGGAGCCCAGAGCCTTGCTGCGCTTATGGGGGATTTCAAGAACGTCGAGGACGCGGCTTTCAAGATCAAGGCGACCGAGCACGATGCCGACGAGATCGCACATGAGATCATGAAGAAGCTGAACATGACGTTCGTCACGCCTCTAGACCGCGAGGACATCCACGCGCTGGTAAGCGCGCTGGACGATATACTTGACTACATCGAGGCTGCCGCCGACAGAATGGTCCTCTACGAGATCAAAGAGCCGACGGAGCCGGCAATCAAGCTGTCTAAGATTCTCGCTGAGGCGACTGAGCTGATAGTGAAAGCCGTGGGGAACCTGCGCAACCTGCGGCAGCCCGAGGCCATCCGCGAAGCCTGCGTCGCGATCAACCGTCTCGAAAACCAAGGCGATCAGGCAAACAGGGCGGCTCTCGCAAAGCTGTTTCAGATGGACGATAGGCCAATAGAGGCGCTGAAGTGGCGCGAGATTTACAACAACATTGAGACTGCTATAGACAAGTGCGAGGATGTGGCGGACACACTCGAGGCCATAATACTGAAGAACGCATAGACGGGGAGCACCGTGAAAACGTTTCGCTTCATGCCCAGAGAAGAGAACTTCTTCGAGCTTTTTGATGAGATAGCCCAGGTGCTGGTCGAAGCTGCAGGCTGCCTGCACGACCTCATTACCGACTACCGGGACATAGACGACAAGGCCCGCGTGCTCCGAGAGATGGAGAAGCGGGTTGACGGTGCGACCGACGGCATCTGTCGCCGCCTGAACGTCAGTTTCGTGACACCGATAGACCGCGAGGATATACACCTTCTGGCGTCCAGCATGGATGACGTACTCGACTACATCGAGGCCGCCGCGGACAGGATGAAGTTGTATGGCGTCGAGAAGCCGCGCGAGGAAGCTGCCCAACTCTCGGCGCTCCTGGTCGAGGGCACGAAGTTGATCCAGAAGGGCGTGTCGGCCCTATCAGACTTCCGAGACATAGAGAGCATCTTGAATCCGTGCATCGAGATTAACGAGATCGAGCACCAGGGCGACCAGGTTCAGCGCAAAGCTCTTGCCAGATTGTTTAAGGAGGAAGCCAGGCCCCTCGAAATCGTGAAGTGGCAGGAGATTTTCGACAGGCTCGAAACTGCCACGGATCGGTGCGAGGACGTGGCCAACGTGTTGGAAAGCATAGTGGTGAAGAATGCCTGATGCAACCTACGTGTTCATCGGCGCGGTAGTTCTGTTCGCCCTCGTCTTCGACTTCATCAACGGTTTCCACGATACCGCAAACGCCATTGCCACCTCAATACTCACCCGCGCGCTCTCTATCAGAAACGCCATCTTCCTCTCCGCCGCCCTGAACTTTGCCGGAGCGATGATCTGGACCGGGGTCGCCGAAACCATCGGGAAAGGCATAGTTGAGCCAGCGCTGGTATCCGGTAAGGCAGGACAGACCCTCGTGCTGGCCGCGCTCGTCGGTGCGATCACCTGGAATCTGATCACCTGGCGGCTGGGGCTGCCGAGCAGCTCGTCGCACGCGCTGATAGGCGGAGTCATCGGCGCCGCCGTCGCCGCCCGAGGTATAGGCGTGTTGAACGCGCCGGGCCTCACCAAGATATTCGCATTCTTGATCATGTCGCCGATTGTGGGATTCATCGCGGGGGCGTTTCTCATGGTGTTGGTCATGAATATCTTCGCGCAGCAGGCGCCATCTCGGTTGAACAAGTATTTCAAAGTGCTCCAGATCGTTTCGGCAAGTTTTATGGCCCTCACCCATGGCTCGAACGATGCTCAGAAATCAATGGGCATTATCACCATGGCACTGGTCGTCGGTGGGCTGCTCCCCGCAGTGACCGTTCCCTTGTGGGTCAAGATATCTTGCGCAACGGCGATGGCTTTCGGGACGGCCGCCGGCGGCTGGAGGATCATAAAGACGATAGGCAAGAAAGTCATCGGGCTGCAGCCGGTCCACGGGTTCGCGTCCGAAACCGCGGCCGCGCTTGTAGTGCTGGGCGCGACCCTATGGCATGCCCCCGTAAGCACGACCCATGTCGTCTCCTCAGCGATAATGGGCGTTGGCTCCGCCAAGCGGCTGACGGACGTTCGCTGGGGGATCGTAGGACAGATTGTGCTGGCGTGGCTGATGACGCTGCCGGTCTCGACCGCCCTTGGTGCTGTTGCCTACGCAATTCTGCACCTGATCCTTAGATAGCTCTGACGTTGGGGAAGCGGCTGACGGCGTCGAAGTTGATGAGCGATAGCCGACTACTAGTAGCCGTCAGATGATGCTACCCGGAACCATCGCGCGGCTCCCTGCGTATGGCGTCGTAGGAAGGAGTGTTTTTCCATGTTCCAACGGGTTGCTATGCCGCATGGGGCAGGCACCGCACGCGTCCGATGGGTGTGCTTGCCCTCTCTCGTGCTGGCTCTTACATTGTTATTCAGCCTCCCTATTTCCGCAGCCACCGATGAAACTGCTCAGCCCGAACCGAGTTTGGGCACAACAGACCTCCGCCCCGAGCTTGCTGCCAGTGCTCCGGCCGTTGATAACTTGCCCGCTGGTGAGCCACAGCAGGACGGACCGGTATTGGTGGTATCGCCAGCGGCCAGCGATAGCCAGCTCAGCACCACAACCAACCCTGACGCGACGCCCAGCGCGGGACAGAGCCTGCCTTTCAAGACAAGGCGGTCCGGCCGAAACGGTTTTCCCCTAAAGCTCGCCGCCGCCGGCCTCATCGTGATACCGCTGGACAATGCGCTAGCGAGAGCCGTCCCGCGCATCCCGCCGGAGCACCCTGCCGATGGGCTCACCAAGACCGTCAACAGCCTCGGCAGCCCGGGGTTTCTCCTCCCGCTTATCGGAGGCATGTATTTCACGGGAAGCAAGGACGACAAGGACACGGCCAAGATGGCACTGTCGGCGCTGGTTAACGCGGCGATCATGACTGGAGGCATGAAAGCGCTGGCCGGCAGAGCCCGTCCCGTAGTCTCCGATGAGGGAGAGTTCGCAGGCCCCGGCACTCGCAAGGGGTATACCTCCTTCCCATCAGGACACACCGCTTCCGCCTTCGCAGTCGCCACCGTCCTTGCGAAGCGCCACCCAAAGCAGAAGTGGCTGTACTACGGACTGGCGACCGCGGTGGGCATTGCGCGAGTTCGGAAGTCGGCTCACTTTCCGTCGGATGTACTGGTCGGCGCGGCGGTAGGAATCAGTGCCGGGGATGACGTTCTCCGCAACGGGCCTAGAATCTTCTCGATCAAGCTCTGACGTGCACGAGCACGCGGCGGATACTACATGACGCAACCGGTCCGCCGGCTCGCGTTAGTCTCCTAGCATCTCAAGGGCGCGGATGCGGAATTCCATCGGGGGACACGCGTATACCGCGTGGAGGCGGCCCTCCAGTAACAGGTGGTCTCTGAGGCGTCTCACGGAGCCGGACGCCAGGCAGCAATCGCCCAGCATGATTACCTTTCCAGGAAGCCGGTCAGGGGCCGGCGGTTCTTTTCCCAATATGATGGTCAGCTCCCTGCTCCCGTCGAGTATCCCAGCCCTCGCCAGCCTGTCCAGGCCGCGGCGCGTATAGTATTGACAGGAGCGGCAGTAATCACCAGCGATAATCGTCACGCCGGGGAAGAGCCGCGGCGATAGGTCAATGTCGGGCCCTGCGAACTGGCGCCGCACGCTCTCGACACTCTCGCCTAGAACTAGTATCGCCGGCAGATCGCTCTCCCCAAGCCTGTATTCGCCTGCAAGGCGTATGGTGTCTACGTCAGACGGGTCAAATCCCATCACCGCCGACGCTACCGTATCAACGGCTACAACATCCTGCCCGGCGATTATCAAGCCCATATCCACCGGACGCCCTTCCTCCGCATGATCCGCCTCCTGGCCCGCAATGCCGTCCACCAAGGTCAGATCAGGCTTGCGCAATCGGAGAAAGTCCGTAAGCTTGGTCGGCAGCTCGCGGTAGCTGTGGCCGAACAACTTATCCTCATCCGAGAGCAGCCCGTGGAGATTCTTGATGCCGAGAGTAACATAAGTTAACGAGTGCACCTTCAGGACCGGGGCGTTAATCAGTACGTCCGCATCGAGTAAGGTTCGCGGGACGTGCGCTCTCTTGAGCACGAGTCCGCCGGGCACTTCCACTTCCACGAATTCGTCTTCCTCCAGATACACCATTCTCCCGCCTGCGGCCTCCACCGCATCGGTCATGCCGATCAATCGGGCGCAAGCGCGAGTCGTATTGTGGGAACCACGGTATTTCGCAGTCGAGATGCTGCGTCCCTCGGCGACGATGACGTTGCCCGCGCCGGCTTCGTAGGCGATTCGAATGAGGGCGGATACAACACGTGGATCGGTAGTTGTAGGCGCGGGGTGCGGGGCGAAGATATTCGGCTTGATGACGACTGAGTTGCCCGCGCGGACTAACCGCTCGCGGGCGCAGGCGAGAGACACCGCATCCTGCACGGCCGAGAGTATTCCCTCCCCGTCTATCGGGCGGTCAATCCCCTTGATAGCGACTCTGCTACTCTGCAATGCCAGATGCAGCCTTCCTCCTATGGATCGGATCAGCTCCGCCAACAGCGTCCGGCGGGTAACCTACTCCATGTTCGTCTTGAACCACTCTATCGTCTTCTGGAGCCCTTCTTCCAGGCCGACCTTCGGCTCCCAACCGAGCAGAGCCCCGCCTTTCGAGATATCCGGCCTGCGCCGACGTGGATCGTCCGGCCGCATCTCGCAGAAGACTATCTTGCTCTTGCTCCCGGATACTCGAATGACCGTCTTGGCAAAATCCAGAATGGTGTACTCGTCCGGATTCCCAAGGTTCACCGGCTCGTGCTCGTCGGAAAGGGCCAACCTGTATATGCCCTCGATCAGATCCGACACGTAGCAGAAGCTCCTGGTCTGAGAGCCGTCCCCGTAGACCGTGAGTGGCTCGCCGTTCAATGCTTGCTTGATGAGCGTAGGCACGATCCGGCCGTCGTTGACACGCATGCGCGGGCCATAAGTATTGAAGATTCTTGCGATCTTCGTGTCCACCCCGTGGGCCTTATGGTACGCCATGACCATAGCTTCGGCGAATCTCTTCGCCTCGTCGTACACTCCTCGCGGACCTACCGGGTTCACATTGCCCCAGTAGTCCTCCGTCTGCGGATGGACGAGCGGGTCACCATAGACCTCGGACGTCGAAGCCAGCACGTATGTCGCGCCCTGAGCGCTTGCCAAACCGAGAGTCTTGTGCGTCCCAAGCGAACCAACCTTCAGGGTCTGGATAGGATATTGGAGATAGTCTATAGGACTTGCCGGAGACGCGAAATGGAAGACGAAGTCGGCCTTTTCCCTCGAGTAGAGGTACTCGGTAACATCATACTTGATGAACGAGAAGTTCGGGTCTCCAAGATGGTGGGCAATGTTGGCCGTCGTCCCTGTGATCAGGTTATCCATGACCATCACGGCGTAGCACTTTTCCAAAAGAAGGTCGCAAAGATGAGATCCAAGGAAACCTGCTCCGCCCGTAACCAGGGCTCGCTCCATCGCTTTCCTCCGGCGGGAATGAAATACATCCATGCAGATTATACGCACTGCGAAGCAGCATCGTCAAGAGACCGAATTGCCTCAGGAAAGATGTTGGCGAAATTGATTCGTTGCCTCAGATAAGGATGTTGCCGTAGAACTGAGGCATGGAGAAAATGAGCACACCTACA